>JAEIGA010004358.1_pt1 | contig 21903 bp, 14 predicted proteins | sample 9270691 | NCBI WGS metagenome assembly JAEIGA01 (sample SAMN17057246, study PRJNA624740) | gut metagenome | biome: biome; isolation source: fecal sample | host: Bos grunniens | place: China: Xizang | collected 2019 | reverse complement strand
TGTTCTTGTACAGGTGGATGCCCACCGGGGGAAGTTTATAGTCGGACTCCAGGAGTCGGAAAGCACGCACGCAGATTTCATTTTCCAGGTTGTTGTCCGGCAGTTCGTAGGGGCGTCCGTAGGACTGGAAAGAGAAGTGGTCGCTTTCCGTGATTTCCAGGATGTCTTGCAGTCCCATAAAAGGAACAAAGACGGTTTCCAAATTATGGAAGCCGTCTGGTCTCTTTTCGGTAACCCGCAGACCAAGGTTGAGTTTGGCGTTAGGGTATAGAATGATGTTCATGAGTTCTTGTGTTGGGGGTGCATCAACCGCATTTTCCGTGGCCACAGTCTTGGCAAATCAAGCAACCTTCCTGGTAGATGAGGTTGGATGAGTCACATTTGACGCATTTTTGGCCGGATTCATCGCGGGTTCCGTTGGGGATGTATTGTTTCAAGGCGCGTTCTACCCCGTTTTTCCAAGAGTTGATGCTGGCGTTGTCCAGATCCAATCCTTTGATGATGTTGAGGATGTCGATGATCGGAACGTTGTGGCGCATGACGCCGGAAATGAATTTCGCATAGTTCCAGAACTCTTTGTCAAACATGTGGGAGATACCACCGGACACACCCGGATAACCGTAGCAGTCTTTGTAGTGGAAGTCGTAACGGGTTACGCCTTTTTCGTCCGTTTCTTTCACGATCCAACCTTTGACGATGGATTTGGGGATGGAGCGGGTGTCTTCATCCAACAGACCGGTAAAGATTTCGTAGGGTTTTCCGTTCAATTTGCCGACCAAAGCGATCCATTGTTGAGCACCGTTCTTGAAGCGGATCACGTCAGCTTCCAACGATTTCGGACGTTTTTTGGGTTTGATGATGTTTTCACCACCTTCTTTGGAGGATACCAGCACACCGGTGCGGGATCCATCACGGTAAACGGTGATCCCTTTGCAGCCACATTCCCAAGCGGTGCGATACACCTCTGCGACCATGTCTTCGCTGATGTCGCGCGGCAGGTTGACGGTTACGCTGATGGAGTGGTCCACCCATTTTTGCATTTGACCTTGCATCTTCACTTTGGCAACCCAGTCAATGTCGTTGGAGGTTGCTTTGTGGTAGGGGGATTTGGCTACCAAGGCTTGGATTTGTTCTTCGTTCCAGGTCTTGACCTCGTCCGGGTTGTAACCGGCAACCTTGCACCAGGTCAAGAAGTGGTGGTGGAATACAAAATATTCTTCGAAGCAGTCGCCGTTTTCGTCTTTGAATGCGATGACTGCATTGCGGTCGTTGGGGTTGACTTTTCTTCTGCGTTTGTAGAACGGCAAGAAGACCGGTTCGATACCGGAGGTGGTTTGGGTCATCAAGCTGGTGGTTCCGGTCGGAGCGATGGTCAGCATGGAGATGTTACGACGTCCTTTTTCTACCATTTCTGCATACAACGCCGGGTCACATTCGCGAATGCGGCTGATCATCGGGTTGTTTTCTTCGCGTTTGCTGTCGTAGATCGGGAATGCTCCACGCTCACCTGCCATGATGACAGAAGAACGGTAAGCTGCTACAGCCAAGGTTTGTTGCACTTCCACAGCGATGGCAATGGCCTCATCGGAGCCATAGGTGTAGCCCAATGCGGCCAGCATGTCTCCTTCACCGGTAATGCCCAAACCGGTACGGCGTCCACCCAAGGATTTTTTCTTGATCTTTTCCCACAATTCCACTTCGGTGCGTTTTACGTCTTCGCTTTCCGGGTCGGATTGTACTTTGTTCAAGATGGCCTCGATTTTTTCCATTTCAAGGTCAATCAAGTCGTCCATCAAGCGCATGGCTTTGATGACGTGTTGCTTGAACAATTCGTAGTTGAATTTGGCTTCCGGAGTGAACGGATTTTCAACGTACGAATAGAGGTTCATCGCGATCAGACGGCAAGAGTCGTAGGGGCACAACGGAATTTCTCCGCAGGGGTTGGTGCTGACGGTTCTGTATCCGAGGTCTGCATAGCAATCCGGCACAGATTCGCGCAGGATGGTGTCCCAAAACAGCACACCCGGTTCAGCCGACTTCCAGGCATTGTGGATGATTTTTTTCCACAAAGCCGTCGCGTTGATTTCTTTGGTGTATTTCGGTTCGTTGGAATACACCGGGTATTGTTGGATGTAGGGTTCTCCATTCAGGGCGCAACGCATAAAGTCATCGTCAACTTTCACAGAAACATTGGCACCGGTGACCTTTCCTTTTTCCATCTTGGCATCAATGAAGGCCTCGGAATCGGGGTGTTTGATGGATACAGACAACATCAAGGCACCACGACGGCCGTCTTGAGCCACCTCGCGGGTTGAGTTGGAGTAACGTTCCATAAAGGGCACGATCCCGGTTGACGTCAAGGCACTGTTGAGCACCGGACTGCCGGTCGGACGGATGTGGGATAAGTCGTGACCTACCCCTCCGCGGCGTTTCATCAACTGTACTTGTTCTTCGTCGATTTTCAGGATACCGCCGTAAGAATCTGCAGGCTTGTCGTGGCCGATGACAAAACAGTTCGACAACGATGCCACTTGGTTTTCGTTGCCAATACCGCACATCGGACCGCCTTGCGGAATGACGTACTTGAAGTCTTTGAGCAAATTGTAGATTTCGTCTGCACTCATCGGATTCGGGTAGTTGGCCTCGATCCGAGCAAATTCATCTGCAAGTCGGTGGTGCATGTCTTCCGGAGATGCCTCGTAAAGGTTCCCGAAAGAGTCTTTCATAGCATACTTGTTGATCCAGACAGAGGCGGCCAATTCGTCTCCGCGGAAATACTTCCGGCTGGCATCAAGGGCTTCTTCAAAGGAATAGGTTTTCTTCATGATCTTTTTTGTGGAAATGGCTTGCAAGGTAAGACAAAATCCATATCCAAAAAAATAAAATCAGAAGAAGTTATCAACATCAAAAAGAAGGGTTTGTCAGCAACCGCCACGGAGACGCTTCTCGACCATTTCCATCATGCGTTCCCGTAAAATTTCGTTCGGGATTTTCTCAAGAACGGCGTAGGCAAAGGCCAGTTGTTGGAGCAACTCGGCTTCTTTTTTCGGGATACCCCGTGAACGCAAGTAGAACAGTTCCTCCGGTTGGAGACGACCGACAGTGGCTCCGTGTGAGCACTTTACATCATCCGCATAGATCTCCAGTTGGGGATCGGTGTGGATGCGGGCTTGTTGGGAGAGCAGCAGGTTGTGGTTGGCCTGGAAGGCGTCGGTGCGTTGTGCGTCCGGTACCACCGTAATCTTCCCTGAGAAGTGTCCAACGGCCTCGTCGTCCAAAATTCCTTTGAAAAGTTGGCTGCTTTGGCAGTCCGGGACGTGGTGGAAGAGACGCAGGTGGTTGGCGATCCGTTGTTGGCCATCGGCCAGGTAGAGGCCGCTTAAGTCGCAGTTGGCGTGTTCCCCTTGAAGGTTGACTTCGATGTTGTTTTCAATGGAGGCTCCGTGCAAGGAGAGGAAGACCATTTTGAGCTGGCTGCCGGCTGCCTGGTTCACCACAAAACGGGTCTTGTGGGTGGCTTCGTTGTGCTCGTGTTGCATCACGATGATTTCCGCCTGGGCGTTGGCTTCCAATTGGATCGAAACGGTTTCCTGCGTTGAGACCGGACCTTGGGTAAAGGCGTGAGCACAGCAAAGCAGGCGGCCGAATGTGTTTTCTCCGAAGAACAACTCGTTGGAATAGGTGAGTTCGTTCGGTCCTTCATCGCTGCGGACAGCAATGACTTGCAGCAATTCTTCCATCACCTGGCCTTTTTGTAGGCGGAAGGAGAAGGACTTGCCGGTTTCTTGGACCAAACCGTCCACCAAAAACAGCTGGCGGCTGTTTTCCAGCGGGACCCGGCAGTTGAACCGAGGGCGGTTCGGGGTGCCGGAGGCTAAGGTGTAGAGGTCGTTCATCATAGTTCTTTGATCAGCCAGTCGTATCCACGTTGTTCAACTTCCAATGCCAGTTCTTTGCCAGCGGTCTTGATGATGCGGCCTTTGTACAGGATGTGTACCACGTCCGGAACGATGTAGTCCAGCAAGCGTTGGTAGTGGGTGATGACCAAGGTTGCATTGTCCGGTCGTTTGAGGCGGTTTACACCCGTAGCGACGATGCGCAAGGCATCCACATCCAGCCCGCTATCGGTTTCGTCCAAAATGGCCAATTTGGGTTCCAACATAGCCATTTGGAAGATCTCGTTGCGCTTTTTTTCACCGCCGGAGAAACCGACGTTTACGCCACGGGAGGAGAAAGCCGGGTCCATTTCCACAATTTCCATCTTTTGCCGCATGAGCTTCAGGAACTCGGCTGCGGTGATGGGGGGAAGGCCTTGGTATTTGCGGTGTTCGTTCAACGCCGTTTTCATAAAATTGACGTTGGTGACACCCGGGATTTCGGTCGGGTATTGGAAACCGAGGAAGATGCCTCTCCACGATCTTTCTTCCGGAGAAAGGGCCAGGAGGTCTTCGTCTTGGTAGCGTACTTCGCCGGAGGTTACCGTGAAGGTGTCCTTGCCTGCGAGGACAGCGGACAAAGTACTTTTGCCCGATCCGTTCGGGCCCATGATGGCGTGAACTTCACCGGGACGAACGGTCAAGTTGATTCCTTTGAGGATTTCCTTATCGCCTATAGATGCGTGCAGGTCGTTGATTCGTAACATAATGTATGGTTTATCCTACGCTTCCTTCGAGGGAAACTTGCAGGAGTTTTTGTGCTTCGACAGCAAATTCCATCGGAAGCTGGTTGATGACTTCTTTTGCATAGCCGTTGACAATCAGGCCAACAGCATTCTCTTCGGAGATGCCCCGTTGCCGGCAGTAGAACAGTTGTTCATCGCTGATTTTTGAGGTCGTTGCCTCGTGTTCAATGACCGCAGAGGGATTGTCACTTTGGATGAACGGGAAGGTGTGTGCTCCGCAGCGGTCTCCCAACAGCAGGGAGTCGCATTGGGAGTAGTTGCGAGCGTTTTCGGCGTTTTTGGAGACACGAACCAAGCCGCGGTAGCTGTTTTCGCTACGGCCGGCCGAGATCCCTTTGCTGATGATGCGGCTACGGGTGTTTTTGCCCAAGTGGATCATCTTGGTACCGGTATCGGCCTGTTGGTGGTGGTTGGTCACGGCGACCGAGTAGAATTCGGACACCGAATTGTCTCCACGCAGGATGGTGCTCGGGTATTTCCAGGTAATGGCCGAACCCGTTTCAACTTGGGTCCAGAACAGGCGGCTGTTGTTGCCTTTGCAAATACCCCGTTTGGTCACAAAGTTGAAGATACCGCCCCGACCTTCGCTATCGCCCGGGTACCAGTTCTGAACGGTGGAATATTTTACTTCTGCATCGGCGAGTACCACAATTTCCACAACCGCGGCGTGCAATTGGTTTTCGTCGCGTTGGGGAGCGGTACAGCCTTCCAGGTAGCTGACGTAAGAACCTTCGTCGGCTACGATCAGGGTCCGTTCAAATTGGCCGGTACCCCGGGCGTTGATGCGGAAGTAGCTGGAGAGCTCCATCGGACAACGGACGCCTTTGGGAATGTAGCAGAAGGAACCGTCGCTGAAGACGGCCGAGTTCAAAGCAGAAAAGAAATTGTCTCCGACCGGAACGACCGAAGCCAAATATTTGCGGACCAGTTCCGGATAATCGCGGACAGCTTCGGAGAAAGAGCAGAAGATGATGCCTTTCTCAGCCAGGGATTCCCGGAAGGTAGTTTTAACAGAAACAGAGTCGAAGACCGCATCGACGGCCATGCCGGAAAGGGCTTTGCGTTCATCGAGGGGAATGCCCAGTTTGTCGAACGTTTTCATCAGTTCCGGATCAATCTCGCCTTCGGTTTTCGGCTGTTTGGGAGCAGCGAAATAAATGATGTCCTGGTAGTCGATTTCGGGAATGCGCAGGTGAGCCCAGTTCGGCATTTTCATCTTTTGCCATTTACGGAAGGCTTCCAGACGGAATTCGAGCAACCATTCCGGCTCCTGCTTGCGTTCGGAGATCATCCGCACAATCTCTTCGTTCAACCCCTTGGGAAAGAACTCTTGGGAGACTTGTGTTTCAAAGCCGTGCCGGTATTCGCTGTTGGTAATATCGTGTAGTAATTCGTTTGCTGGATTCATAATTCAAAATAAACGCACAAATTTACACTAAATTTACTAATTTTGTAAAAAATTCAATAATGAGTACACAAATTTCTGAGATAGGACGCTCGGCGACCCTGGAGCGCCTCTTTGCATCCACAACTTACAAAAACGAAACCAGTTGGATCCAACCGGCACGTGGTGTTTCTTCACAGGCACACCGCTTCTACATGGAAGGCGTTGATTTTGACCTGACTTACACGCCTTTGCGACACTTGGGCTACAAGCTGGTTTTGGGCGTTTTGGGAGAATTGTATGCCAAATCCCTTCAGCCGGAACGGGTATCTGTCCTCTTGGCTTTGTCCAACCGCTTTTCTTACGAACACGTGGAAACCTTGTGGCAAGGTATGGTGGCTGCGATGACCGAACACAAGATTGCTTCGGTGGGGTTGGAACTTTTGCCTTCTGTCAACGGTTTGTGTGTCAGCATGACGGCAACCGGCGTGCAGAAACGCATCGTTTTGGAGCGTCGTATGCCTTTGCAATCCAAGGATTTGTTGGTGTTGTCCGGACACTTGGGATCGGCCTACATGGGCTTGCATGTGTTGGAGCGGGAGAAGGTGGCGTTCGAAGCAACCGGGTCCCAAAAGCAACCCGACCTGAATGCCTACAAAGGGGTGTTGGCAGATTACCTCAGCCCGGAGATCAAGGCCGATTTGTTGTCGCGTCTGATCAAACAGGGCATTGTTCCTTCTGCCGGTGAGTTTATTACCAGGGGTTTGGCGTATTCGGCCCTCGAATTACAAAAAAGATCGGGTCTCGGTGTTAAAATTTACATCAATCGGATTCCGATCTCTGCGCAAACCTTCCAAGTCTGTGAGGAATTGGACATTGATGCGGTGACCGCAGCGATGAACGGAGGAGATGACTACAAATTCCTGTTTGTCATTCCCAACGGCCAGTACGACATTTTGCACAAGGAGTTTCCGGATCTTGAAGTGGTGGGACATTTGGCCCAACCGGAAGTCGGGGCCGTGTTGGTTACCCCCGAAAACGTGGAGATTCCCATCCAAGCCCCGAACTATTAGGAAGCGGATTCGCCGCTCGGCATCGGTTGGTTACCTATTGGAAGCTGACCTTGTGACGTATCTTATACGGCAGGTTTTCTGTCGCCAGGAATTCCAGCAACTCCAACGTCGGAGTAACGCGGAACTTGCGGGAGATGAATTCCACTGCCAAGTCGTTATGTCGGTCCGTGACGTACAGCGTCAGGGCCGATTTCCCTTTGCTCTTGCGCAAGGTCTTGAGCAGGTTCTTCCGGAATTCCGGGGTGATGCATTCCACCGGTAATTTGACCAAAATCTCTTTGACGAAGGTTTCTTTCGTGTTGTTCAACAGACACATGGCGTCGATCTGCATCCGGCATCCGGCATCTTCCTCTTCCTTGTTTTGCAGGAAGACCGCTTTGATGAGCAACATCGTGCCTTCTTTCAGGAAGGGCATGAAGCGTTCGTAGTTTTTGCCGAAGAAGCTCATTTCCATGCTGCCGGAGAAATCTTCCAGGGTGATGGAGCCGAAGGGCCGGTTGTTCTTGGTCATTCCTTGGCGGAAGGCACTGACCATGCCGCCAAAGATGAATTCTTTTTTGTGGAAGTTGCGGTCCGATTCTGCTTCTTTTCGAATCTCGGCCATTTGGGCCACGGTGGTCGAAGCAAAATGGTCCAGTTCAAAACGGAAGTCATCCAGCGGGTGTGCGGATAGGTACATACCGACCAGTTCCTTTTCCCGGCGCAGACTTTCCATGCGGTCGATTTGCGGCAGGGACGGCAGCGGCGGTTGGGCAATCTCGATGGAATCCACACCGCCGAAGAGGGAGTTTTCCAAGGAGTTGATGCTGCGTTGATAAATACCGGCATAGCGGGTGAGTACCTCGGAAAAGACCTCGTTGCCACAGGGAGCAAACAAGGTGCCCCGGTTCACACCTTCGAACGAGTCGAAAGCACCGGCCGCGGCCAGGTTTTCCCACATTTTACGGCCCAGGATGGAAGACGGGACGCGTTCCGCCAAGTCGTGGAGGCTGCGGAAAGGACCGTTGGTTTCCCGTTCCTGGATGATGGATTGGATGATGGCCGCTCCAACACCCTTGATGCCTCCGAGGCCGAAGCGGATTTTCCCCTCTTTGTTCACCGTGAAGTTGGTGAAACTTTCGTTGATATCAGGACCCAGTACATCCAAGTGTTGGCGACGGCAGTCGGACATGAACTTGGTGAGCTCTTCCATGTTGTTGAGGTTTTTACTCAACGTTGCGGCCATGAACTCAGCCGGGTAGTGGGCTTTCAGGTAACCGGTTTGATAACCGACCCAAGCATAACAGGTCGCGTGGGATTTGTTGAAGGCATATTGGGCAAAGGCCTTCCAGTCGTTCCAGATTTTCTCGAGGACGGGTTCGGGGTGGCCGTTTTTGATGCCGCCTTCGAAGAAGAGTTCGCGCAGTTCGGCCATCACCGAGAGCTGTTTCTTACCCATCGCCTTCCGCAGTTTGTCCGCTTGGCCTTTGGTAAAGCCGGCGAGCTTTTGGGAGAGCAACATGACCTGCTCCTGGTAAACGGTGACGCCGTAGGTGTCGTGGAGGTATTCCTCCATGTCGGGCAAGTCGTATTCAATGGCCTTGATGCCGTGTTTCCGGGCAACAAAGTCCGGAATGTAGTCCATCGGACCCGGACGGTACAAGGCGTTCATCGCGATCAGGTCCTCAAAGCGGGTGGGCTGCAGTTCGCGCAACCATTTCTGCATCCCGTCGGACTCGAACTGGAAGATGGCCACGGTATCACCGCGTCCGAAAAGTTCGTAGGTCTTGGTATCGTCCAGCGGAATGTGGTCGATGTCCACCACTTCGCCACGGGACTGTCTGATGTTGGCCAGGGCCTCTTTGATGATGGACAGGGTTCGCAGTCCCAAAAAGTCCATCTTCAACAGACCGACCGATTCGATGAGGCTACCCTCGTATTGGGATACCAGGATGTCGGCCCCGGAGTCTTTGTCCTTGGCGGTGCTGATGGGGATGTAGTTGGTCAGGTCTTCCCGGCCGATGATCAAGGCGCAGGCATGCACTCCGGTGTTGCGGACGTTGCCTTCCAATTTTTCTGCGTAGATGAGGGTATCACGGGCGTTGGCGTCTTCGGAGTTCATGGCTTCGATGAATTCCGGGACGTGTTTGATGCAGAGTCCGATGGTCGGGTTGACATCTTTCTTCTCTTTCTTCTTGATCTTCTTGGTCGGGTCGTTGGGATCTTCTACCTCCACTTCTTTTTCGACGGTGATGGCTTTCGGCACGGCTTTGGCCAGTTTGTCTGCCGTTTGCAACGGAAGGTTCTGGATGCGGGCCACGTCCCGGATCACACTCTTGGTACCCATTGTACCGAAGGTGACTACGTGGGAAATGTGGTCTTTTCCGTATTTGTCTTCCACGTACTTGAATACCTTGTACCGGCCATCGTCGTCGAAGTCCACGTCGATATCGGGCATGGAGATCCGGTCCGGGTTCAAGAAACGCTCGAACAGCAAGTCGTATTTGATGGGGTCAATGTCGGTGATGGTCAAGCAGTAGGCAACTGCAGAACCGGCGGCAGATCCCCGGCCGGGACCGACGGAGACGCCCATGTTTCGGGCTGCGATGATGAAGTCCTGGACGATGAGGAAGTAGTCCGGGAAACCCATGCGTTTGATGGTGGCCAATTCGAAGTCCAGACGCTCGGTATGGACCTCGGTGAGTTCGCCGTAACGTTTCTTGGCCCCTTCGTACGTAAGGTACCGCAGGTAATCGTCGGAATCCGTAAACTCAGCCGGGATTTCGAAGTGCGGCATGATGGGTTTGGAGTCCAGGCTGTACACCTCAACTTTGTCGGCAATCTCCAGGGTATTGGTCAGGGTCTCCGGGTGGTCGGCAAAGAGCTCTGCCATCTCCTCGGGGCTCTTCAGGTATTCTTCCTGGGTGTAACGCAGCCGGTCCGGACTGTCGAACGGCTTGTTGGTAATCAGGCAGATAAGGCGGTCGTGGGCCGGTCCGTCCGACTGTTGTACAAAGTGTACGTCGTTGGTGGCGATGACCTTGATGCCGTATTTTTCGCCCAATCGGAAGATGCCTTCGTTGACTTTTTCTTGTTTCTCAAAGGTTGAGGTGCCCACCTCCGGGAGTTTGGACTTGTGCCGCATGACTTCCAGGTAGAAGTCATCCCCGAACAGGTTGTGGTACCATTCGGTCAGGCGGCAGGCTTCCTCCCAATTGTCGTTCATCAAGGCTTGAGGAATCTCTCCCCCCAGGCAGGCGCACGAGCAAATGAGGTCTTCGTGGTATTGTTCCAGCAATTCGTGGTCAATCCGCGGGTAATAATAGAAGCCTTCGATGTATCCTTTGGAAACCAGTTTGATCAGGTTGTGGTACCCGTTGAGGTTCTTGGCCAGCAGGATCAAGTGGTAGGAACTGCGTTCTTCCCGGCCTTTGCGTTCGGTCCGGCTGCCGTTGGCGACATAGACCTCACAGCCGACGATCGGTTTGATGTCGGGGAACTTGCTGGAAGCGACGTTCAGAAACTCCTTGACGCCGAACATGTTGCCGTGGTCTGTGATGGCCAGGGCCGGCATGTTCAGGCGTTGGGCTTCTGCGAAAAGTTTCGGTATGGCGGATGCCCCGTCAAGGACGGAGTATTGCGTGTGAACATGGAGATGGACGAAGGACATAGGCTTACACTAACGGTTCTCCGGTCATTTCTTCCGGTTGGGCAATGCCCATCAATTTGAGAATCGTCGGTGCGATGTCCGCCAATTTACCATCTTTTACTGCTTTGATTTCGTCGTCCACTACGATGAACGGAACGGGGTTCAAGGAGTGAGCGGTGTTCGGGGTGCCGTCCGGGTTGACTGCGTAATCTGCGTTACCGTGGTCTGCGGTAATCAGGACGGTGTAGCCGTTGCGGCGGGCAGCGGTCACAACTTCTTCCACACAATTGTCTACGGTGGTAACGGCGGTGCGGATGGCTTCGTACACACCGGTGTGGCCGACCATGTCTCCGTTGGCGAAGTTCAAGATGACCAGGTCTTGTTCTTGTTTGTCCAACTCAGCCACCAAGGCTTTTGCTACTTCGGGAGCCGACATTTCGGGTTGCAAGTCGTAGGTTGCCACTTTCGGAGAGTTGATCAGGATGCGGGATTCGCCCGGGAAGGCTGCTTCGCGTCCGCCGGAGAAGAAGAAGGTCACGTGTGCATATTTTTCAGTTTCGGCGATGCGCAATTGTTTTTTGCCAGCATCGGAAACGGCTTCGCCCAAGGTCTTTTGTACGTTGTCCTTGTCGAAGAGGATGTGCAGACCGGTGAATTTGTCGTCGTACGGGGTCAAGCAGCAATAGTAGAGCGGCAAGGTATGCATGCCAGCTTCCGGCATATCTGCTTGGGTGAGTACGTGGGTGAGTTCGCGGGCACGGTCGTTGCGGAAATTGTAGAAGATGATGGCATCGTCCGCTTGGATGGTGGCAATGGGTTGGCCATCAGCGGTGCGGGCACTCATCGGTTTGATGAATTCGTCGGTGATGCCTTCGTCGTATGATTTTTGAACAGCAGCTACCGGGTCGGTGAAGGGTTCGCCTTCGGCTTGGGTCAGCAGGTCGTATGCCAATTTGACGCGGTCCCAACGTTTGTCGCGGTCCATGGCGTAGTAACGGCCCACGATGGAGACAATCTTGCCAGTGGTTGCTTCGCATTTTTCTTGGAGTTCGGCGATGAAGCCTTTTCCGCTTTTCGGGTCGCAGTCACGACCGTCCATGAAGCAGTGTACATAGACTTTTTCCAAACCTTCTTGGGCGGCTACGGCCAGGAATTCGTACAGGTGTTCCAAAGAACTGTGCACGCCACCGTGGGAGGTCAGACCCATCAGGTGCAAGGCTTTGCCAGAGGTTTTAACGTATTCGTAAACGGCTTTGATTTCCGGATTTTCAAGGAGGCGGTGTTCGCGGCAGGCGCGGTTCACTTTCACCAAGTCTTGGTAAACGACACGACCGGCACCGAGGTTGAGGTGACCTACTTCGGAGTTACCCATCTGTCCATCGGGCAAACCTACGTCTTCGCCGCAGGCCATCAATTGGGAAACCGGGTATTGGGCGCGCAATGCGTCAATGTGCGGAGCCCCTTGGGTGAATATTACGTTGGATTGGTCGCGATTGCCTTCGCCCCATCCGTCCAAAATCATCAATAATACCTTTTTGTTCATTTTTATTGGAATTTTAATATTGTATTCGGGTTTCTGGTGTTACCTTTGTCGGAGTTCAACAAAGAACGTGCAAAATTACACAAAAAATATGAGCCGTAAATCAAACCACAAAAGACTTTCAAAAAAAGACAGAAAATCGGGGAAGAAAGAAAAGAAAGAGAAGAAACCTTTTGTCCGTGAGGAGTTTGAGGGAATTGTTCGGATGACCCGGGAGGGCTTTGCCTTCATCGAAACGCCAGATTCTGAGGTAGATATTTTCGTGCCGGCAGTGCGGTTGCGGGGTGCGCTGAACAACGACCGTGTGCGGGTGGTTACGACAGCGGCTCGTCAGCGCCCCATGCCCGGAAGCCGTCAGCGTGTGTTGCGCAAGGAAGGCCGTGTTGTGGAGGTGTTGGAACGCTCCAAACGTCCGCACATCGCTTTGTTGCAGGTGACCAAACGGGAAGTCTGGGCCATTGTGGAAAGCCGCTCCATGCCCTACGACATCCGGATCAACATGACTCCGGCCGAGGCCCGTCCGTTGCACGGGATGAAGGTGGCCGTCCTGGTGGAAAGCTGGCCTTACGGCGTGCCGGCTCCCCTGGGTAAGATTGTCGATGTCTTGGGAGCCCCCGGTGCCAACGATACGGAAATGCATGCGATCCTGGCAGAATACTCCTTGCCTTACCGCTTTGAACCGGAGATTGAGGCCCTGGCAGAGGCCATTCCGACCACAATTACAGCCGAGGAAATTGCCCGTCGTCGGGATTTTCGCCAAGTGCCGACGTTGACCATCGACCCGACCGATGCCAAGGATTTTGACGATGCCATCTCGGTGCGACGTTTGGACAACGGCCATTTGGAAATCGGGGTTCACATTGCAGACGTGACCCATTATGTGACACCCGGTACAGCGTTGGATCAGGTGGCGTATGAACGGGCGACTTCGGTCTATCTGGTGGACCGGACGGTTCCGATGTTGCCGGAAAAACTTTCGAACAACCTTTGTTCTTTGCGGCCCAACGAGGAAAAACTCTGTTTCTCCGTCGTCTTTGAAATGACCGATCGTGGTCGTTTGGTGGACAAATGGGTGGGACGGACGGTGATCTGTTCCGACCTTCGTCTGGACTACGATGGGGCACAAGCCCTGATTGAAGGAGCCGAAGGTCCGATGCAGGAAGAGGTGCTGTTGTTGCACCGCCTGGCTTCCATCTTGCGCAAGAAACGTTTCGAGGCCGGTGCCATCGCCTTTGAGCGGCCGGAAATGAAGGTACAAGTGGACGAAGAAGGTCGTCCGGTGGCTGTCTACCAAAAAATCAGCAAGGAGGCCAACTGGCTCATCGAAGAATTCATGTTGTTGGCCAACCGTTGCGTAGCCGAACAAATTGGCAAAGCCCGGAAGAAACGGACGTTCGTTTACCGGATCCACGAAAATCCGAATCCGGAAAAGGTGGATGCCCTGCGTCGTTTTGCCAAACTTTTTGGCCACAACCTCAAGGAGGCTACGGGCAAAGGCATCTCTACGGCCATCAACGGCCTGCTGTCAGATGTGAAAGGCTGTCCCGAGCGGGGCGCCATCGAGATTCTGGCCCTGCGATCCATGGCCCGGGCGAAGTATTCGACCGAAAACGTGGGTCACTATGGTTTGGCCTTTGATTATTACACACACTTTACCTCACCGATCCGTCGTTATCCCGATATGATGGTCCACCGCCTGTTGGCCTTGTACCTGGACGGGGCTGATTCGCAAGACCAGGCAACATACGAGGCTGCATGTGTCCATGCCTCTCAGCGTGAGCAGATTGCCATGGATGCCGAACGTGCCAGCATCAAGTACAAGTTGGTGGAATTCATGCAGGACAAAGTGGGTCAGGTGTTCGAAGGGAACATCTCTGGCCTGACCGATTGGGGCATGTATGTGGAGATCGATCCGACCAAGGTCGAAGGCATGGTGCCGTTGCGTGAAATTCGCGGCGACTTCTACGAATTCGATGAAGAAACCTACAGCCTGGTGGGCAAAGGAACCGGCCGACGCTATTTGTTGGGGGATCGGGTAAAGATTCGGGTGGTACGTGCTTCGATGGAGCAGAAACTCATCGATTACGAATTGATTGAGGAACCTATAGCTGACTAGCCACTTCTTTCAACGCTTCTACAAATTTACGTTCCGGAAACAGGCGGGGAACTTTGTTCTGACCTCCTGTTTTACCGCGTTGTTCCATCCAGCAGTAGAAGGTACCTTTTGGAACGCAGGTCAGTTTCAAGGCATTCATTGTGCCTTTGCGTTTGGCCTCATAATCTGAGTTTTGTTCACAAAGAGCCTGGTCCAGTTGGCCGGCAAAGGCCTCCAGGTCTTCATCTTCCGGCAATTGTTCGAATTCCACGACCCATTCGTGTCCTCCTTTCCCTTGCTTGTCCAAAGGCATCGGTGCTACCGAATATTCTGACACGACGGCTCCTGTGGTCTGGCAGGTCTGGCTGAGGGCCTTTTCTGTATTTCCAATCATCAGTTCCTCCCCAAACAGGTTGATGAACAACTGGGTCCGTCCGGTGATGATGAGTTTGTGGGGATGAGTGTTTACAAACCGGACACAGTCTCCGATGAGGTAACGCCACAAGCCACTGTCGGTGGAGATGACCAGGGCGTACGATTGGCCGGTAACCACAGCTTCCAGCGGAAGGACATGGCTCAAATCTCCCTGCAGGACGGCTTCGACCTTGTCTTGCGGGATGAACTCGTAAAATACTCCGTTGTCCAAAGCCAGGCGCATGCCAGGGTCTCCGAATTCATCCTGGAAGGCAAAATAGCCTTCGGAGGCGTTGTAATTTTCCACATAGTGCATCCGGTCGCTGGGAATCAACCGGCGGAACTGTTCGCGGTAGGGCTCAAAATGGGTGCCTCCGTGCATGAAGAGTTCCAGGTTGGGCCAGATATCCAAAAGGTTGTTGGCGTGGTTGTATTCCATAACCTGGTTCAACAGTATCAGGTTCCACGAAGGAACACCGGCAAAGTTGGTGACATTCTGTTGGGAACATTCCTTGCAGATCCGTGCTATCTTTTCTTCAAAGTTGCCGATCAAGGCGGTTGCCCGTCCCGGGGTCCGTGTAATTTCAATGGGAGCCGGTGAATTTTTTAGCAGGATGGCGGAAAGGTCTCCGCTGAAACTTTGGGTCTTTCCTGTCCCGGTAAGGGGATTCGGGGTTACACTGCCTCCCAAGGTCAGGGACTTGCCGAGGAACATCTTGCTGTCGGGGTTGTTGCGCAGGTAGGTGGCCACCATGGCCTGGAAGCCCCGGTAGTGACAGTGTTTGAGGTTGTGGGAGGTGATGGGAATGAATTTGCTTCTGTCGGAGCTGGTGCCACTGGATTTGGCAAACCAATGCACTCGTTCATCCCAAAGGACATAGTCTTCCCCGGCCCGTAGGCGGTCGATGTAGGGTTGGATGTCGTTGTACTCCCGCACTGGCACGTTGCGACGGAAAGTCTCGTAGGTCGTGTCTTTTGTCAGGCTATGCTCCTTCCCGAATTGGGTTTCTGCCACGTGTTGCATCAGCATCCGGAAGGTCCTCTGTTGGGAGGCCTCAAAGGCTTGGCCGCTGGCTTCGATTTGTCGGAGCAAGGGCCGGAAGTAGGTTTGGAGGATGCGATGAATGGTATTCATGGGTGCAACACTTGGGATAAAACGTCCAGGGATTTGATTTCAAAGTCGCTGTCCGTATGGTAACGGAGGTAGCGTAGCATGGCACGGCAAAAATCGTTCCGTTTTTCGCTGGAGAGCGGTCGGATTAGCACTTCTCCGATTTCCAAGCGTAGCAAGTCAGACAATAGTTCCGAGCAAAAGGGGGAAAACCAGCTTTCATCAGCCCAGGTCGGTTGCCGTTCAAAGCGAGCGGTCGGGATGTGGAAGCAGTTCCGTTCCGGATTGTGGTCGTTTTGGGGCAGGAAGCCCAGTTGGGATGCGTAACCCACGAGGAACCACAGGTGGAAATTGGCGCAGTAGCGGTCTTCCAGGGACTCCAGCATGCGGATGGCATACACCAGAAAACGGTACAGTTCGCTGTCGGGGGAGGATTCCCGCAAGGTGCGGTAGAGCAATTCTCCGACAAAAAGGCAGAGGGTGCTTTTGAGGAAGTTGGCCCTGAGGGTGGGGAGGGGAAATGCTTGAGCAAATTCCTGCACCGATAGCAACGATCCTTTGTTGGTTCTGGGAGATAGGGTTACGTCCAGGACACTCAACGGGTGGATGACGCGCAGGTCGCTGCGAGTGCTACGCGAGCGGCCGGCACCCCGAAGGAGCAAACCGGTGCGTCCGTGCATTTCGCTGTACACGTGTACGATGAGGCTGCTGTCGCCGTATTTGGTGGAGTGCAGGACAATCATGGAGGGCTAACGAGTCTGTTGCTGGAGCCAGTCGGCCATTTGACGCATGGCGCGGCCCCGGTGGGAGATGCGGTTCTTTTCTTCAGCGCTGAGTTCCGAGAAGTTGGCGGTGTAGCCTTCCGGACGGAAAATCGGATCGTAGCCGAAACCACCGTTCCCGCTGGCAGACAGGGTGATTTCTCCTTCAGAAGTGCCGTTGAAAACGTGACATTCTCCATTCAGAATCAGGGCAATGGAACAACGGAAGCGGGCGGTGCGCAACGAACGTCCTTGGGCGTCGTGGACGGGAACTTCGCGCAGGTCGTCCAACAGTTTGTTCAGGTTGTCGGCATCGTTCTTCTGCGGTCCGGCATACCGGGCCGAGAAGACACCGGGAGCCCCGTGCAGGGCGTCCACTTCCAGACCGGAGTCGTCAGCAAAACAGGGAAGGCCGAAACGGTCCCACAGGTAGCGGGCTTTTTGTTCGGCATTGGCCTCGAAGGTGTTGCCGTCTTCGGGGATGTCTTCGTGACAGCCGAGGTCTTTGGGGCTGACCAATTCAAATTCCGGTCCCAAGATGGCTTGGGCCTCACTGAGTTTGTGGCGGTTGCCGGTGGCAAAAATGATTTTCATACGTGGTCTGATTGTTGCAGCAAAGTTATGAAAAGATTAAATTTGCAAGTAAAAAGATTAAGAGAATAGGATGAAGAATCGATTTTTGGGATGGACCTTAGGCTTGACCCTGGCATTCTCTGGTGCCGTTTCGCTTTGGGGACAGTCAGCGGCTTTCAAAGCGGGCCAATCGTTGGATTTGCAGGCAGCTATTCTGCGGGCCTTGCAGCAAGAATACGTGGACGAACTCAGTTTGGATTCCCTGGTGATGAAGGGCGTGAATGCGATGTTGTCCAGCCTGGACCCTTATACCATTTATTTGCCGGAAGAAGAGGAGGAGAACATTGAGAAGATGACAACCGGCAACTATGGTGGCGTAGGCGCCATCATTCGGAAAGTTCCGGACGGAGGAGTGATGATTGTAGAACCCTATGACGGTTCTCCGGCCATCAAGGCGGGTTTGCAGCCCGGAGACATCCTCCTGGAAGTGGATGGTGTCTCTACCCTTTCGATGACGGTGAGTGACTGTAGCTCGCGGATGCGGGGACAACCGGGTACAGACCTGGAAATGTTGGTCAAGAAGACCCGCAGCGGTGATACGGTCAAAGTCAAACTGGTCCGTGAGATTGTTCACGTCTCCGGGATGATTTATGCCGGTGTGCTTCGGGACAGCATTGCCTATGTCCAATTGTCAGAATTTACGCGCGGTGGCGCACAAGAGGTCCGTGGAGCCTTGGAAAGAATGCAACAGGACCACGACATCAAACGGGTGGTGTTGGATTTGCGGGGCAACGGAGGTGGCCTCTTGGTGGAAGCCGTTGACTTGGTGTCGTTGTTTGTGCCCCAAGGGACCCACGTGTTGTACACCCAAGGTCGTACACCGGAAACCCGACGTGACTCGTATACGGAAATGGAACCTTGGAACACGGACATTCCCCTCATGGTCCTGATCAACTCGTCTTCGGCTTCCTCTTCGGAGATTGTGGCGGGAGCCTTGCAGGATTTGGATCGGGCGGTCATTGCCGGCAACCGTTCTTATGGAAAAGGTTTGGTGCAGTCCATCCGTGGTTTGGGGTACGATGCCTCGTTGAAACTGACGGTGGGCAAGTATTATACTCCCAGTGGCCGTTGTGTACAGGCCATTGATTACAGTGCCCGTGCCAAGGACGGCTCGTTACAAAAGACCCCGGATTCCCTCCGCCAGTCGTTCAAGACCCGTTCGGGTCGTCTGGTGTACGACGGGGGTGGCATTACGCCGGATTTGGAGGTGAAGCCCGAATATTACACCCGTCCGCTGATGGCGTTGGTGTACAGCGGTATCTTGGAAGACTATGCCATCCGTTATTATGCGCAACACGAACAAGTGCCGGCCCCGGCAGTTTTGCGGTTGACGGATGCCGAATACGAAGACTTTGTGACCTATGTGGCTGAACAGACCTTTGATCACCGTACCGAAGCGGCGGTGGAAATGGATCGTCTGATTGAGGTGGCCAAAGAAGAAGGTACTTATGAAGCGGGAGCCGCTGCTTTTGATGCCTTGAAACAAGCCTTGGACCAGGACAAAACGACGTATTTGATGAGTCAGAAAAACATCATCAAGTCTTTGTTGGAACGCGAAATCGCCGTGGTGTACTACTTCCAGGCAGGAGGGGCAGAACGCGGCCTGGCCGATGACCGTCAGTTGTTTGAGGCCATCGACCGTTGGGACGAAGTGAAATTGGTCCCGGAGGTTACGCTTCCGTAATCAGGAAAACTTTATCAGAGCGACGCAATTTGCGCGGGAAGGGAATGGAGCAAACCGTTCCCTTTTCTGCTTTTTCTACGGGCTCCAGGGCTACGCGGATTTCCGGAACTGTCAGTTCCTCCACGCCGGTAGTCGGACCGATGATGAGGATTTGGTCGCCAACGGCAATGCTGCCGGTTTCCACCGTGACTTCTGCAACACCGAGGTTGGAGAAGTAGTTGGTGATGCGGCCCACGTAGGTTTTCTTTTGGGTAGCTTTGTTGCCATAGACTTCGGACCATTGTCCCAGACGGGCACCTTGGTAGTAACCGTCCCAGAAGCCCCGGTTGAAGACTTTGGACAGTTCTGTTTTCAGGGATTGGGCCAGTTCAGGGGTGAAGCTGCCATCGACCGCAGCTTGAGCGCCTTTTTTGTAAGCGGCTACGACGGTTTTAACGTATTCGGCGGAGCGGGCCCGGCCTTCAATTTTGAAGACGGAAACCCCAGCTTCGAGAATTTTGTCAATGAATTCAATGGTACACAGGTCTTTGGGAGACATGATGTATTTGTTGTCCACCTCCAGTTTCATGCCGGTTTCCAGGTCGGTGACTTCGTATCCACGGCGGCAGAGTTGGAAGCACGAACCGCGGTTTGCAGAAGCATTGTATTCGTGCAGACTCAAATAACATTTGCCGGAGATGGCCATGCACAAGGCTCCGTGGCAGAACATCTCAATTTCCACGGGTCGGCCAGACGGACCGGTAATGCCTTCGCGGTCAATGGTGTCTTTGATGGCACGGACCTGCGGGAGGTTCAGTTCGCGGGCCAGGACGATGACATCGGCCCATTGGGCGTAGAAACGCAGACTTTCTGCATTGGAAATGGACAACTGGGTGGAAATGTGGACTTCCAACCCAATCTTGCGGGCATAGACGATGGCTGCGGTATCGGAAGCGATGACGGCTGAGACGCCGGCTGCTGCTGCAATGTCCAAGGTTTGGTAGGCTTGTTGCAGGTCTTCGTCGTAGAGCGTGATGTTGAGGGTCAGGTAGGTCTTGACACCGTGTTCCCGGCAGAGGGCTACGATTTTCGGCAGGTCCTCGCGGGTGAAGTTGTTGGCTGAGTGAGAACGCATGTTGAGGTTCTCAATGCCAAAATATACGGAGTCAGCGCCTCCTTGGATGGCCGCCATCAGGCATTCGAAGTTGCCGGCCGGGGCCATGATTTCAAACGTACGTTTCATCGTCTATTTTTCTCTTTTGATGAGGTTTTGTGCAAATTGGTCCAGAAGTTTGATCTGGTCGGTGTTCAGTTGGGCTTCTTGCAGGGCTGCCATCGCAGAATCGTAATAGTGAACAATGGCCTCGCGTGCATTTGTGTGGATGTTCAGTTTCCGGTACATCGCCAGCATGCGTTCGATTTTCACTGCGGCGTTTGCTTCGCCCAAGGCCATGATTTTTTCAATTTCCTGGCGGTCTTCCGGACTGGCAATCCGGAGGGACTCGATGAGCAACCAGCTTTTTTTGTTGTTGGTGATATCGCCTCCGATGTTTTTGCCGAAGGTTTTCGGATCCCCGAAACTGTCGAGGTAGTCGTCTGTGATTTGGAAGGCCAGTCCCAAGTCATATCCCCAACGGTAGAGCGCGTCCGCAGTTTGGGCATCGCAGCCGGCAATCAGGGCTCCCATTTTGGCAGAGCAAGCCAGGAGCACTGCCGTTTTCAAGGCAATCATTTGGGTGTATTCCTCGATGCTGATGATGGGCAGGTCTTCGAAGTTCATGTCGTATTGCTGGCCTTCACAGACTTGGGCGGCCGTGCGGTTGAACAAGGCCAATACTTGGGGCAGGCAGTCTTTCGGAGCAGCGGCCAGGTATTCGTAAGCCTTGATGGACATCACGTCCCCGGAGAGGATGGCGATGTTGTCGCACCATTTTTTGTGGACGGTGAGGTGGCCGCGACGGCGGTCGGCCTTGTCCATGATGTCATCGTGGATCAAGGTGAAGGCATGGAAAATCTCCAGGGCCATGGCCGGACGGAGGATGTGTTCGTCAAACCGGTCTGCAAACAGGTTGTAGCAGGTCAGGCACAACTTCGGACGGATCCGCTTCCCTCCGATGGAGAAGATGTAGTGGATGGGGTCGTACAATTCCTTCGGTTCGTTCCGTAAGTCCACGGTAGCCACGGTCTTTTCGGTCAAAGCGGAGATTTCTGCAAATGTCAGCATGGTTTTCGTTTGGGTTAAAGCGTAAAACTCCGCAAAGTTAGTATAAATTCCGTACTTTTGCGTCCGTGGAAAATGTAAAACAAAGGACGGCCGTTGTCGTCAAACATACGGGTAGTCACTACCTGCTCTCGGAGTTACCTGCCTGGGCTCCGTTCACTGCTGTCGTACGAGGAAAACTGCGGATGCAGGACAGTCGGACCACCAATCCGGTGGCCGTGGGTGACCGGGTTGTGGTGGAAGGAGAAGTCATTCGGGAAGTGTTGCCGCGGACCAATTGTGTGGTGCGCAAGTCCACCAACCTGTCGCGCCAAAGCCATGTCATCGCAGCCAACGTCGATGTGGCCGTGCTCGTGGTGACAATCGCCTACCCGGAGACCAAGTGGCCGTTCATCGATCGCTTCCTGGTAACTTGTGAGGCCTACAAGGTTCCGGTCTGCATTGTGTTGAACAAAATTGACTTGTACGGAGAGACCCACCGTCCGTTGGTGGATTATTTCCGGGAAGTGTACGAAGGGGCCGGTTATCCCGTGATGGAAACATCGGCGGAAACAGGGACCGGTGTGGAGGAATTGCGGGCCTTGTGCCGGGATAGTGTGGCGCTGTTTTCCGGCGTGTCCGGCGTCGGCAAGTCGTCGTTGATCCGGGCTTTGGATCCAAACCTGGACCTGCGTGTGGGTGAGATCTCCTCGGCCCACC
>JAEIGA010004357.1_pt1 | contig 21908 bp, 21 predicted proteins | sample 9270691 | NCBI WGS metagenome assembly JAEIGA01 (sample SAMN17057246, study PRJNA624740) | gut metagenome | biome: biome; isolation source: fecal sample | host: Bos grunniens | place: China: Xizang | collected 2019 | reverse complement strand
TAAAAAGCTAGAAGAAATGCAGAAAGCAGATCAAAATCGTCAGTACAGACAAATGATTTTAGATGAGATTGAGCCTATTATTAATGAAATTACTCGTTTAAAATCTGAAATTACAACAGTTGATACAAATGCTAAAATAGCGTTAACTCAATTTAAAACTGAAGCTGATGTAACTAAAGGTCATATGTATGACGATTTAAATGAAATCCAAGCAAAGAATGATGAGAACTTTAAATTAATTATTAATTCTTATAAGTTTAGACTTATTCAATTATGCAAGACTCATTTGAGAGATGGATATATTACTGAAAGTGATTTTGAACAAATTACTGAAATGTATAAATTATATCATGGTCTTGGTGGAAATGGTCAAGCTCAAGAATATTATGACAAGGTTCTTGAATTGGATATTAAGAAAGATAACGATATCCAGTAAAACAAAAATAGGGGTACCCATGTTTAATCACATGGATACCCCTTATTTGCATTTCTGCAATCAGATAAGCGCTTAAACATTGAATTAGTTATTAGCATTATCTCTTGACCGTAAGTTGCAATTAGATCAGCTAAGACTTCTTCCTAATAATCATTTAATTCTATATTATAACTATACATACAAGCATGGACTAGCTCATGACAGAGAACTTTTTTAAAGTAAAAATCTGTCAAATCTTCAATAATATAAATTCCTTTTAAATTATCATCGCAACAGCCGAGAGCGTAAGAACCATCCGGACGCTATAGGGCAGGATGATTGGAGGATACAATAAATATCCTCCAATCCTCACCATTAATGTTAACCATTAGTTTGACTCAATTTAGTTGCCAAAGCAGAAATCTTTTTACTTAAATACTGGCGCTCTTCTGGAGAAGAACCCTCAATCATTTCAGTAACATCTTGAGCTAGTTCTTGCATATAATGCTCTAACTCTTTCATTTGAGTTGCTTTATCTTGTTTAGTCTCTTTTGCTTCCATATACATACGGCGAGAGCGAGGACTACGGCCTTCACGCTCATCTTGGAAAGCCCCTGGGAATTCTCTTTCAGAATATTGAGATCCACCTCTGCCGCCACCAGAACTAGAACCTCCTGAACTGCCGCCAGAACGACCTCCCCCTCCAGAATTTCCACCTCCAGAAGAGTCACCGTTATAATACATACGAGGCATATCTCGGCCATCGGTATTGCCACCACGTTCAGAGTATTGACTGCCGCCACCATCTCCGCCTTGACCGCCGCCTCCTTGACCACTACTGCCATTATAATACATTGGATAATACATAGGAGGAGTGTAATACATCATTTCTTGGCCTTGTTGAGATCCATTGCCATTTTTACCATTCTTTTCAGATTCTTCCATTGCTTTTGAGACTTCGCAGTAATAGATAGCTTCACTTAAATCTTTAATCATATCAACAACTTCACCAAGCTCTTCAGCATCAACCTCAGCAAGATTATACATCTGGCTTTCGACTGCGCACATGAAAGCTTCTTTCATGGTTTTCATTCTTTCAATTGACATATTCATTCCTCCTTTCAAGCGACGCGTTCAATAATTAAATTGGCATTTACAACATCAATAGGAACTTCATTAATATTCCTTACACTCACAGTAACACAACAACCTCTTGAAACATCAACAAAAACTGCTGAAAAGACATTAAAAAACTCTTCAACAGCGGCAGGAGTTACTGTCATTGTAGTTGCCTATACAGCTTCACCATCAATAGCGATTGCTAAAGAGATTGGTCCAACAGTTCCGTCAGCTGGTAAGCCAATATTGCCGCCGAAGGACACTTTAAAACGAGCACGGCACTGGTTTGTGTTGCCATGTAAAGTTACAAGACCGCTACCATCGCGGTGGGTGATTGAACACCCACCGCAAACAACGGTATCAGTGAAATAAACATTTTGATTTGCTGGCACTGTTTGCAATGCATTAGCAATAATTTCCATAAATAATCCTCCTTATCTATCAGAACAGATTGCCATTGTTTCCGCAACCACAGCTGTTGGTTAAAGTATAGCCAGTATAGCAGCAGTTAGGATTAGGAACTACATATGCAGGAACAGGGCAAGGAGTTGCCAATCTGCGGATTAACTCTGCAGTCTGAGCTTCCTGGTTAGCAGTAATGAATGCATTCTGATTCGCCTGAGAAGCAGCGAACTTCAAGCTCTGGTTCTCAGCAGTCAAGGAAGCGATTTTATCCTGAGTTAAGAAATCGAGAATTGCACGAGTTCCAGCATTATTGGAATCAATAATATCGCGAGTGCTATTAGCAATAGCCTGACGAGTTTCACAAGCCTGAGTAGCAAGATTATAGTTGGTATCGCAGAAGCCACGCTCAATCAAGCGCTGGGTCTCGCAGCAACAATCGCTCATCTGATGAGAGAGAGTATTGAAGCCCCCCTGAACATTATATCCAAGAGTGCAGATAGCGTTGTCAACGCTATGGAAACCATTCATAATTGCACTATTCAAAGCATAGGTGCTATCAGCCAAACCATAAGTCTGCTGATCGAGCTTGGAAATAAGGGTCTGCTGATCGACTGCGGCACGAACATCATTTTGAGTTGCCCATGGAGTTAAGAAAGGACCATCCATGCCCATTCCTCCGCCTCCATTGCCGCCAAACATGCCACCACGACCCCAACCAGCGAAGAGGAAGAGAAGAATAATCCACCAGCCGTTGTCGCCCCACATGCCGTCACCAGAACCACCATTGCGGCCGCCATTAGTTACAGCAGCAATATCAGATAAATTATAACCATTTCCTTTAAACATATTAAATACCTCCATTTGTTTTGTCCATTTGTTTTATTTAGAATCCAAATTGCTTACGGAAAGCATTGAATTCTTTATCGAAATCTATCCCTTGCTGTGCAGCAAGATTGCGGGCAATTTTTTCAATCTCAGCGCTATTGCCCTCTCGCGCCAATTTAATTAGATTATCGCCCATTGGAGTTCCTCTCATTTTAGACTCAACAATATTTAATGTAATTTGTTCTGGGCGATAACCTTTTTTAATTTGATCCATAAACCAATTCATTTGAAACATTGGAAAGACCTCCTTGATTAATTAAAATGAAAATTGAGCTTTTGGCTGTGCCGCAGATTGCTCGATAACTTCTTCTACAGTTTTTTCTTCTGGAATTGATGCTTGTAATTTATTATACATTTCTTTTAATTGATTAACTACTTGATCAAATTCTTGTCTGGTTACGAAGGAATTAGCAATCTGGTCAGCTTGAGTAGGGGTCTTTAATTCATAAAGACTAATTGTTGCAGTTCCATCAATATTAATCTATTTAGTATAAATTCGCTTATTGGCCATATCCGCGAAATAAAATACTGAACCATCAAAATCAATGGGGCAAGCCCTGACTTCTTCAATAGAAGATACCAATCTTACCTGAGGGAGTGGAGATACTGGTTGTCCCCATTGAGGATATTGAGGAGTCGGCTTATATCCCCCATACCCATTGAATTGCTAATTTTGATATGACTGCTAAGGATAATTGTAGTTCATAAAATTGGAGCCTCCTTTTGTTTTATTTCTCTCTTACCCTTCCATTACTATATAAAAATCGCTATGGAAGGATAAATCTCAAAAACTCACGAATTTTATGACAAGAATTTCGCCTACACGAACTTTTGTCTGCGAAGCAAAAACACAAAAGAAGCATTCTTTTTTCTCACACTCATTTTTAATTTTTCATTCCAAAAGTGCAAAAATAATTCTAAATATTTTTATCACAATTTTAGTTGATTTTCTCACAAAAATATGTTATAATAAATAAAAGTAAAATAGTAAGGAGGATTGTCTTGTTATCTATTGCTATTTACAGCGACCAGATTGAAGATGTTGCTACTCTTAAAACTCTTATTCAAGATTTCTTAATTGAAAGCAAAACAATGGCAAAAATCTCCTGCTTTTCAAATCCAGAAGATATGATTATGATTCCCAATAGATACGATGTATATTTTATGGATATGGATGCCGCAGGAGATGTGCCAGCAATCGGCAAACAAATGAGATAGATTGATGATGGAAGCCAATTTGTTTATATGAGTATTAATCCTAACGTAGCTTATTTAGCTACAAAAGCTCGTGCCGATTACTTTATCACAAAACCTTATGACAAGGATGAACTTGTAGAAATTTTAATGGAAATTAGGAAAGAGATTAAAGAAGATAGTATTATCATTAAAATTCCATCTGGCGATCGCAGAGTTAGAATTAATAATTTAAATTATATAAATATTGTAAGAAGATGCTTATGTTATCATTTAAAAGATGGAACAATGTTTGATGGTCAAACATTAAGAAGTTCTTTTGAGAAAGCTATTGATCCATTGCATAAAAATAAATCATTTTTATTCTTAGCGCCAAGTTTATTAATTAATCTTGGTGAAATTAAAATTATCAACAAAGATAATATTGTATTTGAAAATGATGATATATTATTTTTCCCAATGAAACAATATGATAATGTTCGCAATGCTTGGATAAATTATAATAGAATTATTGATTAAAAACAAAAAAAAGGGATACAAGTTGTTAATACAACTTGTATCCCTTTTATTTTTTTACTCTACTTCGATCCAATAGAGTTCGTAATCTTTAGAAAGTTTTTCGTAGGCTTCAGTTAAACGATGAAGTTCATCTGACAACCATTGTCTTTCTGGCAATGCATCTTCTTCGGTTTGCTCCACATCTGTTAAAAATGCAGATGGATCAACTCTTAAACCAGTAAGAATTCTGCTCTTAGCCACCTGGGTGTTTAAAATATATAAAAAGCGGTTTTTATCTTCGCTTAATTTAAAGAATTGGAAAGAGAACTGAATAACTCCAGTTCTCTTAGCAACTTCTTTGCTAATTGCCCAAGGAATTAGCAATTTTTCGCTTCCAAATTCTTCAAGTCCAACTACTAAAGGAGCTGCATAAAAATACTCCTCATTGTCAGCATTGATATATTGAATCCAACAGGTGGAATCATAAAGGTCAATGTTATCATAGAATCTATCTACTTTAAACCAAATGATTTCAGAGTTATGATCCTCTTCAACACTCAAGAAATCTGGAACGGCAATTTTTCTTTGATTTAAATCAATGTCATAAATTGGCTCATTCTCAGGAATTCTAATCATGCTGGTAAAAGCATTTGGATCCATCAAACGATGCAACAAACTATTATATTCTTGTGGAGATACAATCATAAATTTTTACTCCTTTCTCAAAAATATAAATTAGTAAGTGATCTTAAACATATCTTCGTATGTTGGGACTCCTGTAGATTCAGAACTTCCGTTTACGTGATTTGTTACGATTGCATAATAAGCACCGTCAATATCTTTGTCGTTACTTACTTCAACGATCTTTTCTCTATAGTCCTGAGGATTGAAAGAAGCGTTATAAACTCCAGCAGCAAGAACAATGTTCTCAACAATAGGAGTGCTCTTATCATTTTCACTCAAGAACCAAGTTACAGTATATCCATCAGATTCTACTTCGCTGTTAATATAAACAGTTGGGCAGTTATCTGGGGTTAAGCTATCAACTTTAAAGTTTTTGGAGTTAACTCCACCTTCAATAAGCTGAGGAGCTGCGGCAGGATTAGTTACACGGCTAATTGCACTTTCAAGAGTTTTAGTAGCCTTGTTACGGGTGTTAGTAATAACAACTCTATAGTGACCAGGCTCAGTAACTTCATAAGTAGCTTCAGTAGCACCTTCAATGGCTTTAAAATCAGGAGCAACATTACCGAAGTTTAAGGTATAGTTATCATCCTTGAACCACTGATAGCTCTTCTTCTGAATTGTAGAATCAGCTTCTTCAACCATAACACTAATATTGGCGAAAGCACCCTTTTCATCACCCTCAACATCAGTCAAAATAACTCTGTCAGTAGGCTGCTCAGAAATTACAATGTACTTAGGACGAGGGAAAATTGCTCTCTTACTTAATTCAGAGCTAGAGCTGTTAGTGATACGGTTTTCTGCAACAGCCCAATAAATGCCAACACTGTCAGCAGTATGCATAGACTGTCTCTCATAGAGAGTAAAATCCTTATCAGCCAAATCTTCAGCAGAAGGAGGAATTGTTCCAGTGTAACGAGTATAAATAGGCTTGCCGTTAGCATCGGTACCATTGGTCTGATAATAATGGAATGCAGGATTTAAAGTAGTTAAATCTTCAACTTTAACCATCTTATTAGAACTCTCTACAACAGTGATGTCTTCGCCAATACCTTCATTGTCTTCACTTAATCCTTGCTTTTTCCAAGTATAAGTAATGCTACCAGTATCAGTAGAATAAGCCTGAACAAGAAGATCGAAGAGTCCAGTAACCTCATCAAGATCATATTCACAGCTCAAGTTAGGATCATCAAGGTCCTTAATAAAGTCAGGAACAGCAGCAGCATAGCCACCAACAATTTCACTATTCTCAAGACGCTCAACCAAACGATTGCCAACGTCATCAATTAAGAATTCATCAGCTTCTGGATTGAAGTTAATGCTTGGATTGATGGAAACTTGTGCGGTTAAAGTACTAAAGCTATAAGCAATAACCTTCTTAGAGTCTTCAGTAATAGCACCATTTTCAATATTAATCTTATCTGGATCTTCCCACTGGAAGAAACGAACAGAGAACTTCAAACTACCAGATTGTTTGGTAATAGCATCAGAAAGAGCCCAACCAAAAATCAACTTGCCGGGTTCACTTTCAATATCACGGATGTATGCAGGAGAAACAGACTTGGTAGTTGTTCCTGTTGCAGGATCCTTAGGAGTTTCCCACTGAATATAAATATCAGTATTGTTCAAGTCCATATAATCAAAGTAACGATCAACTTTGAAGTATAAGACTTCTGCCAAGTCATCTCCCTGAACGGCAACGCCATTCTTCTTGAAACTTGCAGGAATGTTAATAGCGCGAGTATTGGCATTAATTTCAAAATGGTCTTCATCTAAAGGTAAAATAGTATATTTTCTATTGATATTACCTAAATTACGGATCCAACTGAAATACTCTTCAAGAGTAGTAATGCCGAGCATTGGCTCAAATCCTTCAGCTGGCTCTCCATTCTTTACGTAGAGAACAGAATAAGTCTCTAAAGCCTTTGCAAAAGTGGTTAAAGAGTTAATAGAAGTTTCTTTCTTAAATAATTCTGCGGCTTCAGTAGCCTCAGCATCTTTATAGAAATATTCAGTCACTTTACTATCATAAGTTCTAACTCTTTTATAGCCACTAAGGATGTCGGAAGCTTCTTCGAAAAGAGCCTTATAAGCGCTAACGTTTTCAGCTTTTACAGCAGTAATCACTCAATATCATCCTTTCTCTTAAATAATCAAATTACTAGAGAGGTTTAAAAACCTCTCTAGTAATTATATATTTTACTATAAGTTAATTAATTTGTCTTGTCCGCAATTTCAGACCAAGAGTTAACATCAGACTCTTCTACAACAACTGCGTAAACAGTTTTTTCTCCATTAGTTAAAATTTTGCCTTTATCGGCAACCAATTCAACTAAAGGAATGTAGTTAGCGCCTTCAATTAAAATATGGGTGGTTAAAATACCATTGCGACCAAGATAACGATACATTTTTTTACTTGTCATAATTATCCTCCCACATTTTCATCATAATCAAATGCGACGCTAACATTAGAAGCAGTAAAGCCCATGCCAGCCTCGTCTTGAATGTAAGTGTCACGACTATTAGTAAAATATGCATTCTTTAAAGCAGGAGCACAATAATTATAGAAAGAGTTAGAACCCACTTCAGTTACAGTTGTACCAAAGTAAATCTTAGAAACTCCTCCGCCACCGTTTTGAGCACCAGCTCCATAGAAGCACTGAGTACCAATAGACTTCAATAAATTTCCGCTTCCATCGCTACCGAAGTTAGTGATTTGAACTCCAGGACAGAAGGTAAAGGTTTGACCATTTAAAACTTCCAAATGCTTAGGAAGGTTTGTAACAATAACATTAGGTCCAGCGTTCCAGAAAGCACTCTGTCCTAAAGTCATTAATCCATCTGGCAATTCATTAACTGCTACTTTCATAGTTTGATTAGTGCTACCTGCAAATGCATAAGAACCAATAGACTTCAAAGTTCCAGGCAAGTTAATTGTTGTTAAAGCAAAACATTGCTGGAAAGCTTTATCTCCAATGGCTTCAATGCTCATTGGTAAAGAAACAGTGGTTAAGCCAGAGCAGTTCATAAAGGCTTCAGCGCCAATTGATTTATAAGCAGAACTACCTCTCAAGAAATAGATATGAGTAATCTTAGTTGCACCCCACATAGTGCCAACGGTATTAACGCCAACAATATTAGGAAGAGTAATTTTACCCTAGATGGTGTCTTTGTAATCTTCTTTCAAAGAAATGACAGAACCATTCACTTCAAAATACTCCAAATTAGAAGCAACAGATTCAACATCTTCAATTTCATAATATGGATAGAGATTTATTGGACCTCTAATTACATAAGTAAAAATATCAACATACTCAACATTTTTACCCTTATTAGCTTCATATTTTACAGTAGTCCAACCCTTAAAGCCATAGCGCTGATTGTCTAACAAATCGCCACTATCTAAATAATAGAAATTAGTTAATGTACCGCCCGCTGCTTTATAGGTAAGTCCATAAGGAACATCATAATCTTCAACCACGTTACCATTGTAATCATGGAATTTAACTTCATAAGTTCTGATATTATCATCAAACTTAGGATAGAAGGTCATGTTTTCTGTTGGGATAACTTCATTAAAGCTCTTTCTATTCTTTGGAACTTCAGCATTTTCAGCGAATTCAAATCCTTCAACATAATAATGCATGGTATTATCAGTAATGTTATCTGGATTATTTTCAGTAGTCCAATATCCAGTAAAGGTATAATAGGTATCTGCAATAGGTTCTTTACCAGGAGTATGAATTGCAGTTCCAGTAGGTCCTTCAGTAGAGATTAACTTGCCGATAGAGTCTCCATCGGTTTCACCAGTACCTAAAACTCTATAATGAACTGCAGCATCTTCTGTGTCATTACCCATAAAGACAATTTCAACAGCGCGATTCAATACATCATCACTAATACTATCATCATAAGTGATAATAAGATTTGGATAAATCTTACAATATCTCTTGTAGATATTATATTCGTTAGTGGCTCCTGGTACATCATCAACATGAATTGTTCCAACGAGAGCTGCGGCGTGAGTACCACCATTTGGCAATTTAGTGATTAATTTATCAACAACAGTAAAGCCTAAAACAGCGCCATCATCACCAGTAACAAAGTCTACATCTTCGCCAATAGTCCAATTAAACTCAGTTAAAGCATAATTAGTCATTGGAGCTTCAAGAGCCATTCTATAAGAATAATCATCCATTCCTGGACAATTCTTCACAGTTAAGTTGTTCATCTTGGTGAAAATACCTTCATCAAGAGTAATGTTTTCTTTCTCCAACATTGTCAAATTAGACATAGATAAAGTTGTAAGATCATTTAATTTAACTCTTTCAACAATACCGCCATCTGGCAATGTTAAAGCTTTCAAAGTACTACCATCAACAAGCAACTCTTTTAACTGAGCAGCTTTAGTTAAGTCAGTAGCACCAATACCTTTTGCTTGACCAGAATTCTGAGCCTGTGCATATTGCAACATAGCATTAGAACCAATATCAAGAGAAGTTAAATTAGGATTGTAATAAGTTTCAGCGTCAGAGCCATAAGCGATACTACGCAATTTACCTGCATTGGCAAGTTTTACATAAGAAGGATATGTGTCTGCCAATCCAGTTAAAGTTTGTAACATAGAAGAACCATACAAATAACAAGTAGAGTCATTCGCAGATTGAATCATTGTTCCAACAGGAAGATCGTAGGTATCTCCACGTTTTACTCGGCTAGGAGATCTATGCACCTGGCCACCAATATGAATTGAAGGATAGCAGTCAGTATAGAAGGAAACTGTTAATTTATTATTAGTATCCCAAGTACCTTCTTGCACCCAATAATTGGTCTTATTACTATCAAATGTTACTTTAGTTAAATCTTCAACTAATTCATATTCGCCATCATTGTTTTTGATGTAATATGTTTCAATAGCAGAGAATTCACTGTCAGCAGTACACTGGATATAATTTGCATTAGGTCTCTTATTTAAACGCATATCAACAGAAGCACTATCAGTAAACTGAGTACCTGCTAAGTACTTAGAATCCAAATAGAATTCTTGATAATTTTCATATTGTCTACGTTGATGAGTTTTCTTACCGCCTTCAAGACGATTCAAGAAAGTATTTTCATCAAGACCCAAACGACGAGGTCTAATATAATGATGGAAATAATTCTGAATCCAGCATCTCTCAGGAATTTTATCTTGATGACGAGAGCACTCATTTAAATAAGGAGTTGCTTCCCAAGCTCCTTTAGTGGCTAAAGCTTGATGTAATTTCTTCTGTGCAGATTGCAAGGCGTGACAGAAATTAATCCATACAGAGCCGCTAGCATTAAAGATATCTGCGCCAGAGTCAGTTTTATCAAGATTTTCAATGCCATAAGTAAAGGTTAAATAACCAGAGTTATTATTACCGTCAGAAGTGTCGTTATCGTAATTCTTGGTTAAATCCCAGTGAATTAAGTCTTCAGTGCTCCAGAAAGTATTTTTAGCAACGTTATCGACCATGGTATGACGCTGAATGAACAAATAATGGAACATAACAGAATCCATAACCAAATGATCTTCACATTCAGAAAGCATTTTTGCAATACGATAATTCTGAGTGTCATGAGTATAGGTTCCTGCAAATTCAGTAACAGTAAAGTCTTTCAAAGAAATCTTAGAAGGATTTTCTGTACCTTCATATCCAGGAGGATCAAAGCCCTTAAAGGTATAATCTCCGAACACAACTTCAATTGTTTCTTCATTACCTTGAGGCTCTACGGCAATAATGTTATAATAAGTTTGAGTACTATCAAAATCATTCATTGCCTTAATATATTTGCCATTTTCTTCAATGAAATAAACATTCGTCTTATAAGTGGTAGCATTTACATCTGCCACTTCAGGCTGTAAAATTTGAGATGCTTTATAACCACTTGGATGTTCTGCGCTTTTTGGAGATGGATCACAAGAAGCCATCCATCTTACAAAATCTAAGAAGGCTGGTGCCTGGACAGTATTACGATACTCTTTTCCATCCTTAAAGCCCTCTGGAATTGCAGCTTTAGATTTATCTGCTCCGAATCTAAATTCGTAGAAGCCTTCTTGCTCATCAGATAAAACAAAGTCACTGATGCTAAGGTTAGGATCAGTCATCCAGTGTTTTGCGTTTTGGTTATCCAAAACTTCAACACAACAAGCTTTAATATTCTTTCTATCGTGGAAAATACCTCTGTTTTTCTTATCATTACCCATGTTACCGATAGCATACATTTTATAGTATGGCTTTTCAGTATAGTTAACTCCGCTTCTAACAGTATCTAAGAAGCAGTTAGCTTTCAAATAAGAAGTAGTCTTATCCTTAACTTCACCAGTTCCAGTATAAGTTTTCTCTGGGTTATTATCCTTAATGAAAAGAACACCAGACTCAAACTGCATAGTGTCTCTATATTGAGGACCTTTTCTACGGTGAGCATCATGATAAGGCTGATATTTATTATACCACTCAGCATTTACAACATTATTGCAGTTCTCGCAAGAAGCAACATTAACTTTAGTACAAGCCAAGTCGATAGGCTCTGCATCTGGAGTTACTTGCCATCCTTCAACTTCATTACCATCTTTGTCCTTTAATCCTTCTGGGAATTCAGTTCTGAGGTTAAATGCAGCAGCACCATAAGCAGCAGAAGAAGTACCCTGAACATAAATATCAGTGTTTTCTGCAGTGTAGAAAGGATTATCTAAAGAATTATTTGTTTGATATAATTCAGTGTAAGTACATCCACTTACAATATCATCTTCGCCATCTGCGGTTTTACCAGTTGGCATACGAGATACTTCATACATATAAACGTGACAATCTGGATTCTTTTCTACTAATTTAGTATAAGAAATTTCACCAGTATTATCAAGAATGTCATTTCTATTGTAACGATCGAGCATCATTTCAGTAGAAGGAGCATCCATAATAAAGTTATTTAAGTGCTCATCTTCTGTTAATTTACGCTCATAAACCTTCATAACATAAATATAAACGTCACAAAGGTCAGAACCAACAGTAATATACTGAGGTCTTAAATGTTTAAAGTTTTCATTACGAGGGAATGCTTTAACACCGGCAGGAATACCATCCACCCAGAACATCATAAAACGGTCGCCATAAAGATTGTTATCGGGATCTGGGTCTGGTACGTCAGGCCAAATTTCAGTTTCTAATTCAATATAAGAATTCTCAAAATATTGAGTTGCGAAATCTGGATAGGTAGCACTAGAGAAGATAGCTTGCTGAGCTTCTAATCTTACACCAACACCAGAACCATTAGCACTATCTTCATAGCAACTAAGAACTGGAGCGGAATAGTCGTAACAGTTAGCAGCTTTAAAACAAACTTTAAAGTCTTTACCTTCACGGCTAGTATCATTAGAGTTGAATAAAGCATAGTTAACAGTCATACGAGTACCTTGACGTACACAGATATATTTCTCAATGCTGCCGTCTGGCTTTTCATCGAATTGTAAACCACCATTCTCCCAGTCAAATGGTTGATATTCATCATTAATACCATCAGAGAAGGTTAAGGTTACACCATTATGACTCCAATTACGAAGCTCATTGTTGCTAGAAAAAGCGTTTGCTTTTAAGGTAAAGGCAGAACCCATAACCTCAGAAGCATCCAAACTAATTTCATTAACAATCAATTCCATATCCTTAGAGGCATCGCCATTGTCAGAACGAATAGAAAGCTTTACGCTACCATATTCATTCAAGGTATAAGGCCAATGCTGCAAACCTCTAGCATAAGTATCGCCACCTACACGAACATCGTTTACATAGAAACTAACTGCGCAAGTGTCTAAATCAGGGTCATAAACCATGAAAGGAATTTTTAAAGTGTCATATTGTGTTGCTACAGTTGAGTAGAAAGGTACTGTTAAAATAGTTGAATTACCATCCTTGGTGAATGATAATTCATTTTTTACAGTTGGGGTCTTATAATCAATACCATTAACAACTGCAGTTAAAAACATTTCACAAGTGTAAGTTCCATATTCAAGACTTTCAATAGCATCTGTATAAACCTTTGATCCAGTTTGTTTTGCAGTGATAGACTGAACATATTCTTTTACTTTGACACCAAACTTATCATGGAAAGAGATTGTATTAGTACAATCCACTCCACCATTTGGAGTATAGTTTAAAGTAAAAGTGTCTCCACTGATATAGCTATTTTCATCATAAGCCCAATCCCAATTTAGACTTAAAGCTACTGCCGTAATCTTCCAAGTCTTAGCTTTAATAGAATTTTCATAACCGCCAGTATTCATACTGACTACTAAGCTAATATTGTTAACATCTAAAGTAGGATCTAAATATTGGTCAACTTTAAATTTGTTGTCACCATTATAAACAGTTTCAACAATTTCTTTACCATTGATTTTCCAAGTAGCTACACCGGCATCAATGATAGGGTCTCCAGCAGAGTCTTTTGCTACGATTTCATATTCAATATAGAAATCTTGTCCTGCAATAGTAGAACTTCTTTGAGGTGTTACGTAAAGGATATCTAAAGTACCTGCATTTTCATCAGAACCAGATCCATTTCCACCGCCGCCTCCACCAGAAATAGCAAGTCGCTGAGTAGAAATTTCTTCTCCATCAACTTCAAGGACTCTGTAAAAACCGCCGTCTGGGATATTTAAAATTAAATCATCTACACCAGGCAAATTCTTTCCATCAATCTGAGATGCATAAAAAGTGAAAAATACTTCATCACCATATTTTTCATCATCAGTTAAAACTCTGTCGCCATAATAAACACCAGAGCTACCGCCCATCATTTTATACTCGCCATCAATACAAGCATAAATCTTCTTGGTATCAGTAGTAAAAAGAACATAACCTTCGATAGGAGCCAAAGTCTCAATACTTTCTTCTAAACATCTTACCGGTCTAAAAGCATGAGTAGTAGATTTAAAATCAGACATCGATTTACTCCTTTCTATCTTAATAAATAAAAATAATGGGGAGGATAGTCATATGATTATCCTCCCCATATAATTATCCTTCTGTTATAGTTTAAAATTTCAGTAGGATTTATTGAATACAGTTGTCCAGAACTTCAATTAAGTTGCTGAAGCGCCGAAGTCGCCCCAAACTGCATTAATCTTAATCTCGCTAGTCTTAGTAGCTTCATTGTAGCTGCTGGTAATCATAAGATTATCAGAGACAATCTGTACCTTACCAAGATCGCCAGAATTTGGAGTGCCACTGAGAGCAGAGACATAACTATTTAAGTTAATCTGAGCGCCCTTAGTAATAGCAGCAACACCAAGAGTAGCTTCATGAGACTGGATATAACCAGTATTTACAAGAGTCCACTTCAAATTGGCGGTAATAACACCATTGGTTTCAGTACCAGAAGCAACCAAAAGGTCACCAGCATAAACCTGAACAGTCTTACCTTCTTGAGTAAAAGTAAAAGCCTGAGTAGCAACATAAGTATCGCCAATTTCAGGAGTGGTAATGGCATTGATATCATTGGTAGATCCAACGCCGCCCTTATAAGTCATGCCATTAGCAGCATTGATTTCATTGGCAATAGTCTGCTCTAAAGTATCAATATCAGTTGCATTGGCTTGAATAGCTGCCCAAAGAGTGGTTGCGCCTTCAGGCTTTTCACCAATTTCATTATTGATATTGGTAATCTCAGTAGAATTAGCAGAAGCAGCAGACTGAGCATTCTTTACAGCTTCCCAAAGAGTGCTACCAGTAACATCTGCGCTTTTAGTACCAATTTGAGCAGCATTAGCAGTGCCCTTATCCTGAGCATCCTTTACAGCAGCCCAAACAGTGTTACCAGTAGTGCCATCAATCTTATCGCCAAGTTCTGTGTCAAGATTATCAGCCTGTGTTTCAACAGCAGCCAAACGCTTTAAAACGCCATCCTTAGCATCCTGAGTTGTACCAGCTGCGTCACCATTTAAAACCTTTTCAAGATTTGCAATAGAAGTATCTTGCTGACCATCCTTAACCTTAATGTCAGCAATTTCTTTATAAATAGTGCCTGCTGCAGGATTTGCCTTATCGCCAAGGGCTGCCTGAATATCATCAACATCTTTTACCAAGCCTGAAGTGGTATCTCCAACAGTGGTTTCAAGCTTTTGAACACGACCGCTTAAAGATTCTCCAGTACCATCACCAACGGCTTCTTCTAACTTCTTAATACGTCCAAAAGCAGTGGTGGTAACAGTAGAGGCATCGGAAGTAGTTCCGAGGTCATTTCTTAAGCCAGTAAGAGCAGTCTCATGCTCGGCAATGTCATCGGTAGCTTCTTTTAAAGCTGCTTTAGTTGCAGAATTAGTTTCAAGAGCTGCAACCTTATTAACAAGACCAGCATCAGTTAAAGTTCTATCAGCAGAACCATAGACTGTCTTATTTAACTCTTCGAGATCAGCCTGAGTAGCTTTAGTGGCATTAGAAGTCTCTAAAGCCTCAATACGCTGGAAAGCAGTTTTATCATTGGTTGTATCTGCAGAAGAACCTAATTTATTATTTACAGCGTTAAAGGAATTGGTAACTTCAGTTTTATAATCATTAAAAGTAGTTTTATCGAGCTTATTGTTCTGAAGATTTGTAATATCTCCATCATTAGACTCAATAGCTGCCTTATTTTCTTTAATAGCCTTCCAAAGACTTCCATCTGTAGTTCCATCAGCTTCGCCAATTTCGCCATCAATACGAGCAATCGCGTCTTTATTAGCTTTAATATCAGTATTTTGAACAAGCTGTTCAGTTTCAATAGCACTTACACGATTTTTAACTGCATCAATTTCTGCAGTAACAGCAGCAGTACTATTAATCTGCTTCCAAGTGCCGTTACTATCTCCTTTACCATCCCCATCAACATCAGGGTTATAATTACCATTTTCAGGAACCCACTTTAATAAAGCGTTTTCAGCATCAATGTAGTAAAAAGCCTGAGGATTATAAGGAGGCTTAGTTCCTTTTAAGAAATCTTGGAAATCAGTAAGAGAAGCAAAGTGAACAGTTTCGCCAAGACGAATTCTAGTATTTGCATCAATGTCAACATACATTGCCTGCTCATCTGTAGTAACATAAATAGTACCAGGATCTTTGGCAACGCCGGCGAGGTCAGCATACAGACCTTTTCTAAACTTTAAAAGTTCATTAGCCATTTCTATTTCTCTCCTTTAAAATCAAATTATTAACCTAACTCTTTCCATGTGATAGAAGCCATAATAAGAGCTTTATCAGTCTCATATTCAGACTTCAATACATAGTCGTCTAATTTATCTTCAATATTACCAATACGAGTATCATAATTGCCGACTAAATCAGACAAAGAAGAAACAGAGGTTTTTAAAGTATTTACATCTCCTATAATAGTAGTTACAGAAGCTTGTAAAGTTTCAACAGTAGCAGAATCAGCTTTACCATTTAAAAGGTTTTCTAAATTAGTAATTTTAGCTGCTGGAATTTCAACTAAAGTTAATTTACCATTATCAACTTTAAATTCAGCTTCTTCAACTGAAGTAATAAAGTTCTTTTGAGCGCCCGCTTCGATTCCAGCTAATTTTTCTTTTTCTGCATCAGAAATTAAACCATAACCTTCTTGAGCATTTACTTTGCCCATAAGAGCTAAAGCTAACTCAGTATCAGTTACGTAATCTTCTAAATTAGCTTCCCATGTGCCAACTTTTTCTAATGCTCCTTCAACATATAAATATTCAGTATATTTATCTGCTGTTAAACCATTTTCATTGGCAATCATGTAAACATAATTTTCAGGGTCATTAATACTTGCAGCAAATTCTTGCGCCGCTTCTAAAGAAGCAAAAGTTTTTCTCTTTAAATGCTGAGAACTTGCAACAGCTTCACTAATTTTTTGATCAGTTTCAGTCTTAGTATAAACATCGCTTGCATTAGCTTTTTTCTCAATCTCTTGAGTTAAAGTGTTTAACTCAGTAGTGAGAGTTTCAATAGATCCAGCGTTATCAGCAATATCTTGAGATAACTCATTAATCTAATCTTGAAGAGTTGTTAATTCATCAACGACTCCCTCTAAAGTTGTTGGATTTGGTTCAAACCAACCTAATACCAGCTCACCATTTTCTTCAACAACTTTTGGTTCTAATCCAGCTTTCCAAGGATGTGCTGCATCAACAATTTGTGCTTCATAGTGAGAAGCAACATAATCTTCTTCTCCAACAGTTCCAGATGCGGCAATATATTTATAATATTGCTGACCGAAATCTTTTAAAGATAAGTTATGTCCATCAAAAGTTTCAATTGTTTTATTGTCAGAAAATAGTTGAATGGTAGAGATTGGAGCGGCCCATGTGCCGTCTCCTCGTAAGAACAATTCTTGCTGTCCGATACCAGGAGCAGGAACCAATCCGTTAGAGCCTTGTGTTGTACTAGTGGCACCAAGCATGACTCCAATAGCATCAACAAGTGACTTATTCATCCACTTTTCAGACTCTTCATTATAGACTAAAACTTGATTGTCAGATAATTCATTTAATAAAATATCTTCCAAATCGGCAATGGAAGCAATATTTCCACCAATTAATTTATCGCCTAAATACAGAGCGCCTTTTGTGCTATCAGGATCAGAAATAAAGTATAAAGTATCTTTATTCTTTACAGCATTTTCAAATGCTAAAGGAGTGCCACGGTAAAACTTTACATAATTAACAGCCATATCTCAACCTCCTTTTCTATATTATCTAAAAATTTATTTATATAGATTAAAATAGCTCGGCCTCATTTAAGAAAGGCCGAGCTATTTCATATAATTAACCTGTTGTCGGAGGGTTTTCTAAAGCGGCCACTTTAGTTTCTAAAGTTGCAACTAAAGTCATTAATTCCTAAATAGTTTTTTGCCCTTCGCCATAAGTAAATGTTGAAGTAGTTTTAACCATTTCAGTTAAGTCTGGTTTATTTAAAATATAAGCATCAGAAGTATTATCTGTTGTATTCCAGTCAGCTTGTACATTAGCTTCTCCAGCATTCCACTTAGCAACATTATCTTCCAAAGCTTTAGTTCTAAATTCAAGCTTTCCAAGAGCAGAATTTAAAGTGTCTTCATTAGAAAGCGCGCTTGCTGCAGTAGCACTCACATAACCTGTGATAGCCAAAGTTCCAATATTGCTCTTATTAGCAACTACAGATTGACCATCTGCCGAAATAGCTAAACCAGTTACTACGTTACCAGCTGTTCCGTCACTAACAGCAAGGTTTGGTAAAGTTATAGAATAATTTTTAACACTATTAGCAATAACATGACCCTTTGCATCAATATCAAAACCAAAGCCTTTAAATACTTCTCCAAACTTCGGAATGGCATTAGCAGAAAAGCCAATAGTATTTCCAGATTTTTCCTAAGCGACTTCATGAGTAATAGAAACCGTAGAGTCCTTTAAACTATCATTAACAGTCGCAGAAATCCAATTGTCAGTAACAAAATCAGCTCCAGTTAAACGGCCATATTCATCAACAATTACTAAATCTCCAGGATTTAATGTGTCGAAAGAATTAAGCAAATCATTTAAACTATTTAAACATCCTTGAATAGTATCATTATCTCTTGTCAAAGAATCATTAAATTTAAAGAACTTATTAATATTTAAAATTAAACCATGGATAGTATTTAAAGTTCTTGCAAAACCTTTTAATTCAGTCCATTGATAAATTTCAGTTCTCGCACCTAAAACAACTCCAGATGGAGGATTTTCACTTTTATCCCACACACTACCCTGCGCAAGAACGCCTAACTTATCTTCAACAACATAAGCTAAGTGTGGAGTATAATATACCCTATCTTCAGAGATATAATCAGGATCTACTTCAGGAGAGCTAGAAGTTTTCATTGTTAAACTATTATCTAATACATCTTCTCCCAATTCTTTACTTCTATAATAATATTCTCCAGGTAGATAAAATTTAACCTCTTCCGCCGCAATATTTACCAATCCAGTTTCTAAATTAACAACAAGTTCATTACCATTTTTATCCAAAAGAATTAAATAGGTTAATGCAGGATTATATTTTTCATTCTCAATTAAAATATAGTCTTTACTATTATATGGCATGAAAAATTGACCTGAGCGATAAAAATAAGTTGGAATTGGCGCTCCACCTTGAGGATTATCCATTAAACCCGTTTGAGGCGTTGCTTCTAAGGTATAATAAATTTCTTCATTATTAATAGTTGATTGACTTTGAAGTAAACGATATCCTTTCTAAATAGAACCATCCGCTAATTCTTCTGCAAGAATTGTATAATAAGTGTTGTTTGTATAAGGGAGCAGATTAATTCTATAAGAATATAAAATAGTAGAATATTCATATTTATTATCTTGATTTTCAACAACAGTAATGAATGGAATCAATTCTTGTGAGCCATTAATGAAATATAAACTTTCATTAGATTCGCCTTCTGCGTCATAATTTTCTGCAGCAACATATTTGTCAATATAATAATATTGCTTATTGGCGTCGTAAGTGTCAGAATCTTTAAGAGCAATGAGAGCTATATTTTTACCACTTTCATCTTTTTTCATATAAAAATAACCACTGTAATATGCAGTAATTTTATATGTATCGATTTCAGTTTGTTTTACCCAGTCTGTAGGAACAATCTCTTCAGTTTTATTTACTGGGGGCTTAGGGTTCCAAATTTCAGTTTTAATTTGATCCCATGTTGGGATAGGAATAGTGGCTTGAGTTGGAGAAATATAATAATAAGTATCTGTTGGAGGTCTACTTGGAGAATCTGCTGAATCCTAAATATAATCTCCATTATCTGCTTTATAATAAGCATAAATAATTTCTCCACTTTCAGGATCTTTCTCTTGCCATTCTTTTACATTGACTTCTCTATATCCGCCTAATTTATAATATAAAGTATCTTCTGTAGGAGTATTACCACTTTCGCAATAAAAATCTTTATCCACATAAGTGTAATAAACATCTGGCTCAAATTGAGTTAAAGTGTGATATTCACGACCGCTAATATACTCTGTTCTGTCAATGCCAAGATCTTCAAAAGAATCGAATTTATATCCAATATCTTTAAAATAAAAGCCAGGGACTGTAGTCTGACCTAAAGGACCATAATAAATTCTTCCGGTCTAAGCCATTTCCAGAGCTTCTTCTTTAGTTTGATTCTCAGCGGGGGCGTTGGTTAAAATCATACCCATTAAATCATGAACGGAATTAATACAACCTGCAATACATTCAACATCATAAGGATCATATTCAAAACCCGATCCTTTATCCTGAGCCTTAACTAATCGAATGCCTTTAGTGCTATTCCAAGCCAAATCCTTATTACGCTTTAAAGAACCATTATTCATGGTTTTATTGCCATATACAATATCCCATATATCAGAAATTGCATTTCCAAGAGCTGGAAGATGGATTTTTAATTCTTGGAGATCTTCTTTTTCAATGGATTCATCCCCACCATGATTAAAATACTTTCTACCACTTTTGCCAGTTGGCGATACAGAAATTACATTTGGAATTTGTGATTCATCTATTCTAGAAATAACATCTGAATCAAAACCGGCTTTATTGTAGAAAATAGCTCCATTATATACTTCTTCAACTCTTTCCCCTTCACGGAAATCATTATTTTCATCCAATGGAGTATAAGAATAAACAACACTTTCGTCAGAAAGCATTCTTTCGTTGCCTTTATCATCAACATAAGTTTCTGCAGGTTTTACTTTAAATCCCCAGTTAGTTGGAATGTGTAAAGTATAGTTTTGGTTAGTACTATTTTCTCCCATATGAGGCGCCATTGGATTTATAGAAGGTGCGTCTGCCACTACAGAAAAATGTGGTGCATCAGAATTTAAAGAACCAATCATTTGATAAATTTCTCTGCCGCCTTCAATACTCTTTTTCCAAATAGTAGAATCATATCCATTATAAGGCATATCAGGATAAGATTGTTTATCAGCGTAATAATTTAAAAGATAATCTGTAACTTTAGTATTATCATCCATGTTGGCAGAATAAATCTTTTTAAATCCTGCGACATTAGTATTTTCACCATAATAATCCCAACATTGGAAATAAAAAATTTCTCCAGTTAATGGCCATCTTACATACACAATATCTCCAAAAGCTATTCCATATCCATCTCGATTAGTTTCACTATAAGTAAATTGTGTGCCAGCACTACACTCTTCCTCAGCGAAAATTTGATAAATACTATCAATATTTCCATCAGGTCTTGCTTTTAAAAATCCCTAACGTCTTGAATGAGTATTATCATCATATTCAATAAGAACTAGACGATTTATAAAAACACCATCAGTACCATTTCCTTTACCAACGGCCTCATCCATTGCTGCGCGATTTGCATAAATACGATCAAAAACTAACTGAGTTTTTGATGCATTTGAAACATTTCCATAAAAACTCATTTAATCACTCCTCCGTATTATATACAAGATCTACAATAATATATGCACTATTGCTTAAATCATCAATAAGCTTCAACGCTTCTTTATCAAATTTTAAAGAAGTAATTTCATAATTTTCATTCAAGCTTAATTCATAAATGCCAGTAGATCCTACAATAATAGGATCTACTGAATCATTTAAATAAAATTTAGACCCTGGAATTGCTTGAATTCCAAGAGAGGCAATAGAGGATAAATTACTTTGATTGAAAAAAATACTTCCAGACTCTAAAT
>JAEIGA010004356.1_pt1 | contig 21908 bp, 29 predicted proteins | sample 9270691 | NCBI WGS metagenome assembly JAEIGA01 (sample SAMN17057246, study PRJNA624740) | gut metagenome | biome: biome; isolation source: fecal sample | host: Bos grunniens | place: China: Xizang | collected 2019 | reverse complement strand
TGATGTTGGGCAGGCGAGGTACAGTGAGATTTGGTTACTCAGGAGAGTGAAGCGGCACAATGACCCTGAGAGAAAAAACCTACGCCTGAGAACTGGAAGTGGTTCTTGCAAGGGGGTAATCCGAAATCCGTGGGATTATCATAGTAGCGTAAGCGTGTGGCTGAAACATGACCACCCGCCCAACAAATAGTTTGTTTTTAATTACGGGGTGTGGCTCAGCTTGGCTAGAGCGCTTGATTTGGGATCAAGAGGTCGCAGGTTCGAATCCTGTCACCCCGACTCCCAATTAAATATAAGACATTTTAACAGCAAAATTTTAATTACAACATATTATATGATGAAATTAAAAGGTACTTTTCGCTGAAGAAGTTCAAAATCAGCTCCAGCTGTATGGCTAACTTTGTACCACAGAAAACAGGGAGTTAGACTGGCAAAACTGTTAAAACTGTATGTGTCTTGTTGGGATTTGATTGGAGGAGCGATTATGGAAAAGAAAACAATTACTATTGAAATTGATGAATCTGCTTTTAATGGATTAAATAATGCAGTTATCGCATATATGGATATAGTTTGGGCTTGTTTTATGAGATGCGATGTACCAGAGAAATTTGAAAAGCTGAAAACACTATCTGATGAAGCTCTATTTGCAAGAAGAGATGCTTTGATAGATATGTACAAAGAAATTGAAAAACAGTTCTTAAATTGATTTTTTATAAAAAATATGATATAATATTTATAGAAAGTTAAGAAAAGAAAAAGTCGAAATAGTGAGGTGCAGCTACTTTGTAGACTTTAAACCAATGAAATGTCCATTATGCGGGATTAACTCAACTGGGAGAGTGTCTGCCTTACAAGCAGGAAGTTGGCGGTTCGAGCCCGTCATCCCGCACGCCGTGGTGACCCAAGCACACGAAAAACTGGGCGACTGATAGACCGAGTCAAAAGTCTTATAGTCAACTTATTAAACAAGGTTCGAGTCCTTGGGCGGCACTTGGGTGCGAGCTTTATCAGATTTGGGAGAATAAGCCTATAAGAACCACGAGGAAAAACCTCAAGCGGCAGAGTGAGGACTGCGGCAGAGCTGAAAGGGAAATGAGTAAAGTAAACCTCAGTCGAAAGTTTCCTAAAGTATCTTCGGGTAAAAGATACAACGATTTGTTTTAAAAATTTTTAAAAGTTCAATACTAAGGCACACACAGCGATTGAAAGTAAATCTTTCTAACATCGGTTCGAATCCGATATTTTTCGCCAAAACAGAAAAATTCGCCAAGTGGTCAGGCAAAAGACATATGTGTCTTGAAATATGTATTGAGCATTATAGAGTATGTGGTGTAATGGTAGCACACGACATTTGGGATGTTGGGGCGGCGTTCGAATCGCACATATTCTACTAAATTCCGGTTGAAAAACCATGAGAAGTCAATTCTAGAACAAGGCTTCTCTAAAACAGATATCGCGGGGTAGAGCAGTTGGAAGCTCGCTTGGCTCATAACCAAGAGGTCACGGGTTCAAGTCCCGTCCCCGCTACTGTGGCTGTAGCTTAATTGGTAGAGCATCGGGTTGTGGTCCCGAATGTTGGGGGTTCAAGTCCCCTCGGTCACCCTTGCAGGTATTCTGCAATATTCATTCATTCTTTCTTTTATGTATAACATTAAGACGCATACAGCAATTTCATTCAGTTATTGAATAATAATGCGATAGACTTTTAATCTATTTGATTGCAAACTCAAACAGCGTCTTGAACATATTGGGGTATCGCCAAGTGGTAAGGCACAGGACTTTGACTCCTGCATTTCGATGGTTCAAATCCATCTACCTCAGCTCGGTCCGTAAGTACCAGCTTTGCAAAACTTACAAGAACTTTGAAAAACTGCACAACTCGGTTATAAATGGGAAGTCCATCTCACCGAGAATCCTGCCCAGTCTGCGGACACTGGAGTCAAGCTTCATGGGATACTTTGAATGTCTTGTATATGGCACTTACAGCGATGTAAGAGTTGAGCCTACTAAAGTAGGTCCAGAGGGAGGATGTGCTGACACAATCGCATCTAAAGACACAGTCTTGTCGCTTTCGCAATAGAAAGCTGTGATGATAAGTTACAGCCGAATCCAAGTTAGGTCGTGGGTTGGCCCCCGCGGGAAACCTTGGAAATGCCAATAAGAAAGTTTGCACTTGAACCGGAGAAATCTGGGTATAAGACAAGGTCGTGGTACAAGTAGCCCAAATGTGCATCTGACATTTAATTTGGTTGAAATCAAGAAGAGATTTTGAATAAAATTAAAATATTCTGAATGGTGGGTGAAAGTTAAGGGTAGGCAATCCCTTACGAGATTAAAGAGAAACTTCGGTAGGCTCTCAGTCCGTGGAATTCGGATGGGGTAAGAAGTTTATAGGTCGCTCCTATAAGCTCAGACTTATCTCCTCGGTGGTCGAATATAGGTGAAGGTTGAACAGTTGGTATGGCGAAGGTCAGTGTATTTTTTTGAAGTTCATTTTTTATGGGGAAATAGGCAAATGGTAAAGCCGCGTTATAAGCGGGTCTCGAAAGTGACCATGTCTGCTAAATTTCTTTTGCATAGGGAGCACGTGTATAGGGGTTCGAATCCTCTTTTCCCCACTAGCCTATTTTGTTGAGCACACTCGTTTCATAGGCGTCGTTAGAAACAGGCTTGTCGCTTTTGGTTAATGGTTCAAATTCTACCAGCAAAAGTATAACAATAGGGGTTCCGCAAGGTGCAAGCGTTCCAATAGAAACCCAGCGACTATATCGGATTGCAACGCTACGTAAATGCGGAGTAGGGTAGTCATAGTAGCCAATAGAGTACAAAATTTGAAGTTTGCCTATTGGTGGAGACTTATAAAGAGTGGACTGTGCGAATCGGAGGGAGCAGAGTGAAATCTGTGAGGACCTGAATAATAGAGAGTACCGACCCCTACACAAAGCGCCCAGCAGAAGGAGAGATAAGCAGGGCATTCCGTACACAAGATGTGCGGCTAGTCGTTGAAGAGAACGGGCGGGCTGACTTCGCTGGTTCTCCGAGGCTTACAAAGGTATCCTTTACCATATGTCAGCTTAGCGAAAGAAAAGGGCTCTCAACTAAATATTGGGGATTGGCGCAATTGGTGGCGCGGCAGATTCTGACTCTGAAGGTTATAGGTTCGACCCCTATATCCCCAGCTATGGCTAATAGCGTGAAAGGTAAAGAATGTAGGTTATCAGGCAAAATGGTAAATGAACTTAAAGTATGGGGTATGCACTCAATCCCCCGCCGAGTTATTAGTCATTTTAATATGCAGGTGTAGTATAACGGTTATTATGCGTCCTTGCCAAGGATGAGACGTGGGTTCGATTCCCATCACTTGCTCTCACGAGAGTCTAACAGCAAAACTCAATTATCAAATTGGGAACAACTTTTTTGTAAGTATTTACAAAATTAGGATGGTGAGGAATACTCGCTGATATTGTAGGACACTTAGAGAAACTTAGTAGTTTTCTTTTGTGTGACTCTCGAAAATTGGCATGGAAGTCAATGAAAAGTGGAGAAGTGTCCTTTTAAAGTGTTTGCGGGGGCGCAGTAGAAGCCTGCAAATATGGAGAATTAGTTTAGGGAAGATGCATATGAACTATTTTAATTTGAAATATGAGTGTTGTGTCGACAAGTACGAGACTGCCCCGCCGCAAGCACTTTAATTATGCCAGTATAGCTCAGTTGGTTAGAGCGTCCGCCTCATAAGTGGAAGGTCGGTGGTTCAAATCCACCTACTGGTACTCGGTATATTCCGAGGAAAGAGGAAGTTTAATGAGAAAATTTAAAGTGCTACTCAATGGTATTGAAAAGGTTAAAAACTTTTGTGATTTGGCAATTAAGCAAGATTATGATTTAAGTTTACAATCTGGAAGATATATCGTTGATGCTAAATCTATCTTAGGTATTTTCAGTTTAGATTTGACAAAACCTATTGAACTTCATATTGATACTGAAAATATTGATTTAGAAATGGTGAAGAAAATTTTCAAGGATTATATTCCTACTGGAGATATGTAAATTGGTATTTGGGGGTTCGAATCCCTCTGTCTTCAATTAAGCACGAGACAAAATAATAATTGCTTAGTTAACCCTGTGTACCGGATATAGGTAAGGCAATAACCTGTCTGGATGTAAGGGAGATGCGGAACCGTGCGCCGCATAAGTCGTCTGGGTCACCTCTAAGAAGTAGGTCAAACTGATAGGGCGCCGCATATCACAACGCGTGGAATGAGAACCTGACGGGCGATAAAGGAAACCGTACACTCCTGACCTAGGAGTAGAGCCGAAGTGTTGATGGTCAGAAATCTTTAGAGATATAGGTCAAGATTTCAACTGGTAAGGACAAGGCGTGGAAATCGGCTGAAACGCGAGAAACCATCGTTTTATATAGGTCTTTGGTGTTTAACGGTTAGCATGGGAGTCTCCAAAACTCTTGGTCTGGGTTCGAATCCCAGGGGACCTGTTTGTCAAGATTTTCTTGACTTTTTAAAAAAATTATGTTATAATTATTATAGAAAATTGATGAAAGACTTATGCAGCAAACTTATCTTCAAGTACATATAAAGATTGGTTTAAATGTTCTTACACAGTAAGATGATTTAATGTTGCAGCCGACAGGGTTATTATTATAGACTCATCAAACGGAATAATAAAACTGGCTGATGTAGACCGTTATAGTTGAGTAAGTCTTGATGATTTGATTTTTTATAAAAAATTTGATATAATATATATAAGATAAAGAAATAAAAATATTTGCCCTCATGGCTCAATGGTAGAGCAGCTGATTTGTAATCAGCAGGTTGGCGGTTCGAGTCCGTCTGGGGGCTTTTTCTCGGAGGGCGGTAGAGTTGGAGAGCTGCGGCGGACTGTAAATCCGTTCCCTATGGGTGAGTGGGTTCGAATCCCACCCCTCCGACTTAACAAACCAAGAGGTGAGATATGAAACTTTTTGAAATTGGAAATTTTATGATAAGTCGAGGAATTGTAATCCGAGGTTCAAGTAAACATTTTGGAAAAAGAGTTTTATATTTTTGGTGGAATGATAAACCCATATTCCACATTTATCTTTGGAAAGTTAAAGTATAATATTATGCCGTGGTACCTTAGCGGGGAGGAGGCGCGGTCTTGAAAACCGTCGGGCGGAAACGCTCTGTGAGTTCGAATCTCACTCACGGCGCTCTAAACTGAATACTGTGAAAGAGGTGTACATATGAAAAGTAAAGCATTTGCAAGAAAAATGAGATGGAAATATATCCAGCGTAGAAAACGCATTGCAGAGAAACTTTATGGACATGGCTACTATGAAGTAGATGGAAAGTATGATAAAGGAAAAGTCCACTGCTCTTGCCCGATGTGTTCCCGTAAAACAAATAATAAAGGGAAAAATCGCTTAAAACATGGTAATTACTATCCTTCAAAGGATTGGAAGCATTCAGACCAGATTAAGTTAGATAGTATGGATGCTCAGTTAGAAGAATTTAATAATTAAAAAATAAGACACCATCAGCAATCACTGAACAAGTTGAAATTATCTTTCCGCAAAAAAGAAACTATTATGGTGTCTTGAATATGGGGGTATGGCGGAATGGCAGACGCTGCGGACTTAAAATCCGTTGAGGTATTCTCGTGTGGGTTCAAGTCCCACTACCCCTACTAGCACGCTTTAAAGAGAATAAAAGTGGGACACTCGGAGAGAGAACTCCGTTTACCAACATCGGTGCAACCCCTAAGTGTGCTTTATACAAAAGATATTAACAAAATTTAAAATAAGGAGGAGTCGCAGATGGATAAATGTGACAAATATCGAAAACAGAATATGAATTTATGCGTCTGTAACTCAATGGTAGAGTAACCGGCTTTTAACCGGTAGGCTGCGGGTTCGAATCCCATCAGGCGCACTAATGCCTCATCTTTTTGAAAGGAATGATGTAAAATGAAAAATGATGTCCAAATTGACAATTTAGTTAATTTACTCGACGGTTATGTTGAAAAGGGTGGTCATCACTTAAATGTGAATGTGCTTACTCGCAATATTCTTTTAGATGCTCAGAAGCATCCGGAAAAATATCCTCAATTAACGATTAGAGTTAGTGGATATGCAGTTAATTTTATTAAATTATCCAAAGAACAACAAGATGATGTAATAGCAAGAACTATGCACGAATCTTTAGGTTAATGAGAGGTGGATATTATTATGCGTAAAGGAGCCGTTTTCTAAGTTCTTTTGAAAGGAGGACTTAGAATATGAGTAGAAGCTACAAAAAGACTCCATGGTGTGGAGACCATAAGGGTAAGATTAAAAAGCGTATAGCAAATCAAACTGTACGACAAAAGCTTAAAAACCATGATTTAATTGTTCAAAAAAACGAGTATAAGAAATTATATTGTTCTTATGATATTTGTGATTATGGTTGGATTTGTTCTTGGGAAGATTATTGGAGAGGTGAATGGAATATTTACATTTGGATTTCTCATATGCACCCAAACAAAGAACATAAAGAACCAGACAAGCAAGAGTGTTATCGCAAATGGTTAAAATACTACCGAAATAAGTGATATGACTTGATTTTTTCAAAAAATTTTGTTATAATATATATAGAAAGTTAAAAAGACTTTCTTACCCCTTTTAGTTCCTATTCCTTTTGATTGTTTTAGGGTGTTTTCAACTTGATAAGAAAATGCCCATTATATGCGGGATTGGTGTCAGCGGCTAGCATCCCTGCCTTCCAAGCAGGTGGGGCCGGTTCGAATCCGGTATCCCGCTCTCCCTTACTTAGTTTACGAACGGTAAGGTTGATTATGAAAATATGAGAGCCTAACAGCAAAATGTTAAATCATTCTTTTACAGAATATTAACGATGATATGTAGATAATAGTGTATTCTATTGCTAATATTACAAATGGAGGAAAGCACACTTCGGTGTCCTTCTTATCGACTGGCGGCACACATCTGTAAGTAATTTGAGCCTATGTGGCTCTCGCAAATAAGCATTGACTTAAATGAACACAGATTGTGTGCTGCTTTTTCTCGTTTAAAAATCCTAATTGATTTTTTATAAAAAAAATGATATAATATATATGTAAGATAAAGAAAGAGGTTGATAAATAATGAAAAGAATTTTTATCTGGCTTGATGATGAAAGACCTATCAATCCAATGTGGATTAAAAGGGCTAATGATGATATTTATTTTATTAAATTCAAGAACGCTTTAAATTTAATCAACTGGTTTGAAATGAATTCTGGCGAATATGACAAAATTTTTATCAGCTTTGACCATGACTTAGGTTCAGAATTAACTGGATATGATGTGGCTAAATATATAGTTGAAAATGAATGTAAACTTACCGGTTTCGCAGTTCACTCTATGAACCCAGTAGGAGCAAAAAATATCATTGACCTCTTAACTCATTACGATTATTATAAAATGAATTATACTGATGAAATCAATACTTTATAATAAATTTCAGCACCCGCAGAAAGAAAAATGTTCGGGTTAAACTTAGGCAGTTGATAATGTAACTGCCACTAAGCGCCAATAGCTCAGTCGGTAGAGCACATGACTTTTAATCATGGTGTCTCGGGTTCGAATCCCGATTGGCGCACTCCATCTGCAGTGGACGGGATGCTTCCAGTGCCTCGTTAGTGGAACTCTGGATGGTTGGGGCTGTGAAAGTTAAATGCCCCCGTGCAAGGAGCGAAGGTTGGTCGCCTTGCATTTTAAATAATATGGGGAAGTGGTGAATAAAAAAAGTAACTGCTTCGACAGATGCAAGCACAGCAAACTTATTTACTAAAAGGTAAACACATTAGTCTGTAAAACTAACGCTCTATGAGCATTGGAGGTTCGAATCCTCCCTTCCCCACTAAAACACAAAGGAGAACAAATATGCAATTTCCAGTTTATAAAGTTAGTTCAAAAATCTATTATGGTGGTTCAGCACTCGTTGCAGCCCATTCCGCAGAAGAAGCAAATGAATTTATTGATGCTTTCAAAGAAGTAGATAAAAATAATTCTGCTGACTCTTGGGGTTATGATTATGTTGACGAAGATGATAAATTGGATTATATATTTGCTACTTGTACCGGTATTTTAGACCATGGTATCTATTATACTGGATAAATAATATGAGGATGTCGCCAAGAGGTTTAAGGCACCGGACTGCAACTCCGGGATTTGACGTGGGTTCGAATCCCACCATCCTCTCTGAGCAAACGCTCATTCCTTATCGAACAAACTTCCACATGAGTTTACAAGACACGGTCTCTGGAGTGGCTCTCTGAATATGACTGTAACTTGATTTTTAGTGTGGGCGGTAGGCAAGTGAAAGCCTAACAGGATGGGAGGAAGGAATCCGAATTTCTCGCCCATAAGCCAATGGGAATATACTGAACGAGGAACAGTACCTGCGGAAAGTAACCTATCGCTCCCCAAATGGGGTAAAAAATTTTAATTTGATTTTTTTCAAAAAATATTGTATAATATATATGTAAGATAAAGAAAGGTACTTCAACAGCAAACCAACAAGTGATACTGTGGTAAGTATAAAAAAGATAAAGCGGGTGCCGGTTCATCTCCGGTCAAAGGAAACTTTGTAGTTTAAGTGGCTAAAATAGAACACGCTAACCAAAAAAGTATCTTGATTATCAAATAAATAATTCCTCTTGTCCAAGAGGAAGCAAAGAGAAAAAGGAGAACGTAACATGAATAAGTTTATGAATGGATTGACAGATGCAACAAACTTTACTCTTACTGAAAATGGTGGAGTAACTCATAAGACTACTAAGTCTGACCTGCTTGATATGTTTGCCATGGGTGCGGCAATGCGTAAGCGTTCTGATGAAGATGTTATCTTAATGTTCAGAAAAGCTTTTGCAGAAAATCCGGTTTACGCATTAAAGTGCCTTTTCTATATTCGTGACGTGCGTGGTGGACAGGGTGAAAGACGCTTCTTCCGCGTATGTATGAAGGATTTGGCTAAGCAGAACGCAGATGCAGTTCGCAGAAACATTAAGCACATTCCAGAATTTGGTCGCTGGGACGACTTATATGTATTCGTAGGAACTCCAGTTGAGGCTGAAGCATTTGCTTTCATCAAGGAGCAGTTAAATCTTGATGTAACTTGCAAAGCACCTTCACTGTTAGCTAAGTGGTTAAAGTCTGAGAACACTTCTTCTAGTGAGTCTCGCAGACTTGCAAATGTAACTCGTAACTACTTAGGTATGACCCATAAGCAGTACCGTAAGACTCTTTCTATCCTTAGAGAGCGTATCAACGTTCTGGAAAGATTAATGTCTGAAGGTCGCTGGGATGAAATCGAGTTCGACAAAATACCATCTCGTGCTGGTATGATTTATAAGAATGCCTTCGCTAGACACGACTTAGAGCGTGCTCAGTCAGAAAAGGCAGTACAGACTTATGCAGAGTTCGCTAAGGACACTACTAAGACTGTAAATGCTAAGGCTCTTTATCCATACGAGTGCGTAGCAGAAGCACTTAAAATGTGTCGTTATGACTCATGGACTCGCCACGAGAAGGCACTGCCTGATATGAACGATACCAATCGTTTGATGGTAGATAAGTACTGGGATAACCTTGCAGATTACTTCAATGGTGCTACTTTCAATGGTATCGCTGTTGTTGATACATCTGGCTCAATGGTAAGCTCAGAAGCTTCTGCTCCTATCAACGTAGCAATTTCACTTGGTCTTTACTGTGCTGAGAAGTCTAGCGGTCCATTCGCTGGTCACTACATCTCATTCGCATCTAGACCTCAGTTAATCAAAACTGAAGGTGTGGACTTCGTTGATAAGGTACAGCGTATCTATAAGACAAACTTGGTAGACAATACCAACATTGAGGCGACCTTCGACTTAATGCTTGATACCGCTCTGAAAACCAAGTGCTCACAGGACGACCTTCCACAGAATGTAATCATCATCTCTGATATGGAGTTTGATAGTGCTACTTCTGGTTGGAGAACTTCTTCAACTATCAACTCTCGCAATGCTGAAACAGTGCTTGAGGGAATTGCTAGAAAGTGGGCTTCTTATGGATATCAGATGCCTCACCTAATCTTCTGGAACGTTCAGGCTCGCCAGAACAACATTCCAATGTTAGGTAATGGACCAATCAGCTATGTATCTGGTTTCTCTCCTTCTATCTTCGAGACCATCATGTCTGGTAAGACTGGATATGACTTGATGATGGATAAGCTGAATTCAGATAGATATGCTGCAATCCAGTAATCAATGCAATTATCGCCGGAGAAGGAAACTTTTCCGGCGTTTTTTGTATATGGAGGAGAATATGGTAGGAAGATTTGTTGGAGAAACTTCCATGGGTTTTATACATGGAAAAATTTATGAACTAAAAAGTTCTATTGAGCCAATAGCTTTTAAAGAAGGTTTTTCAACTAATATGAAAACTTGTATTGTATTACGAGATAAACATTCAAAAGCGTGGTGTCCATACAGTTCTTTAGAAGCAATTTTAAGAAACTGGGAATTTAACTTAATTCGAACTGAATACAATCATATATAAGGACAATTCTATTCATTCTTGTATTCCGTTTTTTTAAATCTAATATGGAATGAATAAGAAAGGAGAGAATTCATGTACGAGTTAATTGTTAGTAATAGCGGTAATTCTTATTGTGTTTTTGGTGAAACATTGAATAAAGCAGATTACCCTACAATCGAAATTGGAAGCACTGTTTTTGTTCCAAGTCTGGGCAAAATGTTGCTTGTTTTAGATGAAGAAACATTTGTCGATGTAAAGACAGGAGCTGTTATTGAAACAGAGATTCCAGAAGAGGAAGCTCCAGTTGAACCTACTCCAGAAGAACCAGAAGAACCTGTTGAAGCTAAGGAAGTAGGCCCTTCTATTGAGACTCCAGTAGAGGAAGAAGGAGAGCTTTAAGAAATAAGTCTGCGCCAGGGCGGCGTGGGATGTAAGAATCGAAAGTCAAGAATAAAAATTCCGTTGGGAATTTTTTAATCAAAAAGGAGGATAATTATGTTAAATATGTCTAATCAGAGTATTAATATGGACGGACAGTCTATCGTAGATGAGATTATTGTTGCTAATATGAGCGCAAGTGCTAATGGAACAGAGGATGTTAATAACGGCGTATACTTCAATATGTCTGTAATGGATGCTGATAAGTTCCTTGCTAACAAAGACATTGTTTTAGCTGATTTCAATGCTTTCTGCGAGAAGGTTGTTGAGTTAATGATTGATGTTAACGATGCACCAGCTGCTGTATAATTAAATTTTTTAAGGGAGAACGATATTTATATCGTTCTCCCTTTTTTTTGTTTTATTGATTTTTTATAAAAAATATGTTATAATAAATTATAAAGATAAAAAGGAGTGGTAAAAATATGGCTAAAGTGATAATTGCGGGCGGTCGAGATTTCGATAACGCTCAAATGGTAGAAGACACTATGAAACAACTGGATTTAATTATCACAGAAGTCGTCTGCGGCGGGGCTCGAGGTGCCGATACGCTTGGACGAGACTGGGCGCAGAAGCATAACATTCCTGTAAAAATGTTTCCCGCTGAATGGGATACTTTCGGCAATTACGCCGGAATTAAACGAAATCATGAAATGGGAGATTATGCCGATTTTTTAGTCGCCTTTTGGGACGGAAAGTCAACTGGCACTAAAGATATGATAACCTATATGCAACAAATAGGAAAGCATGGAAAGGTAATTATGTATGAGCAAAAAAGATTGTTTTAAACTAATTATATCTTCAATAGGATTAGTTGCAGTTTCATTATTTTGTCTATATTTAAGATTTGGAGGTTGATAAAATGACTAACAGAGAAAGAGATATTTTTAAAAGATTAAGCGACCATTATAAAGAAGCACTCGAATATTTTCCTGAAGACCAGATTGTAGGTGTCTTCTTACAGGGTTCTCAGAACTATGGTCTTGATATTGAGGGTTCAGACGTTGACACCAAGTTAATTGTTTTACCAACCCTTGACGATATTTGCTTTAACAGAAAAGCAGTAAGCACTACTCATGTACGTGCAAATGATGAGCATATTGACTTCAAGGACATTCGTTTAATGTTCCAGACCTTCCGCAAACAGAATTTAAACTTTGTTGAGATTTTATTCACTGAGTTTAAAATTGTAAATCCAATGTACGCAGACTTATGGCAAGAATTGGTAGATAGCAACGAAATGATTGCTCACTATAATCCATATGCCGCAGTTAAAACTATGAAGGGTATTGCAATGGAAAAATATCATGCGATGGAACATCAGTATCCTTCTAAGTTAGATATCTTAGAAAAATACGGTTATGACCCTAAGCAGCTACATCACTTGTATAGAGTTGAAGAATACCTTTTAAGATACATAAGAGGAGAATCTTATGCAGATTGCTTAATTTCTAATCAACCAGATTTTCTTAAAATGATTAAGCAAGGTTCTTATACTCTTGGTGATGCTCGTTGGATGGGTAAAGCTTGCTTAGAGCGTGTAACTGAGGTGGCTGATAAATTCTGCGAAGAGCATCCAGCTTCTCAGGACCCAGAAGTAGATGAATTGCTGGATAGAGTTCAGGCTGAAATTGTAAAACGTTCAATTAAAAAGAGTTTCTTGGAGGATTAAATATGAAAACTTGGTATGCAACAGGAGATTTTCATGGTCATTGGGAAAATTTTGTTATTCGTCTTGCCAAGTGTGAAGGTGAAAATCCCGCATTAATCGTTTTGGGTGATGCGGGTATCAACTTCTATTTGAATAAAACGGATAAAAAGCTTAAACAGAAGATTTGCGCCAGTGGGGTAGAAGTATACTGTGTACGCGGTAATCACGAGCAGAGGCCGGAGCTGGTAGAAGGAATGATTTTAGCCTTTGACCCAGAAGTAGAAAATACTGTTTATTATGAGCCTGACTTTCCTAATATTAAATATTTTAGGGATGGCGCCGTTTATAAATTAAATGGTAGACCTACTCTTGTAATTGGTGGTGCTTATTCTGTTGATAAGTGGTATAGATTACAGAGAGGTTGGACTTGGTTTGAAAATGAACAGTTGACTCCGGAAGAGATGGGTAATATTCAAGGAGAGAATTATGGTGAGTGTTTTGATTTTGTTTTATCTCATACTTGCCCCCTTTCTTGGGAACCTACTGATTTATTCTTGAGCGGGCTCGACCAGTCAACCGTAGATACCAGTATGGAAGTGTGGTTAGAGGACTTTAAGAATGAAATTGATTGGACTATCTGGCTGTTTGGTCATTTTCATGCCAATCGTATGGTGCGCCCTCATGTAGAAATGTATTATCATGAGGTTGACTCTCTTGAGAATATCATCGCTCGCTGGGAGAGATATGATGCTGGAGAAGATTATAATGTTGAGCATTTAGACAAAGACCCCAAATTCTTCTGGGGGGCGTAACGCCTCTCGGAAGAACACTATTGACTTTTTAAAAAAAATATGTTATAATATATATATAAAAGGGAAAAGAATGATTATTTGAATATTGGAGGAGATACTATGCAAAAAAGATTGAATGTATTAGTAACTAAGGCAAATAATGGTGACAATACTATTAAAGAGTCAGTTGTTTTTAAAATGTTCAAAGAAAATGAATTAGAAAGTGCTTTTGAGTATTTGGAAAATGCTGGTATTTGCATTGTAGCTGAAGAAGAAGATGATGAAATTGAAATGGAAGTTGGAGATTTACCAATAGGCGACTCTGTAAAGATTTATATGCGTCAGATTAGTCAGTATAATCTTTTAACTTTTGAAGAAGAAATTGCTTTGGCAGAGAAGATTGCGGCCGGCGATAAAGAAGCAAAGACTAATTTGGTTAATGCGAATTTAAGACTGGTTGTAAGTATCGCAAAACGTTATCACGGTCATGCAGGAATGACTTTCCTTGATATTATTCAGGAAGGTAACTTAGGTTTAATGAAAGCCGCAGATAAATTTGACCACACTAAAGGCTATAAATTCTCAACTTATGCAACTTATTGGATTAAACAGGCTATCTCTCGTGCGGTTGCCGAACAGTCCAGAACCATTAGAATTCCGGTTCATATGCTTGAGCTTGCGAATAAAATGGCTAAAGTTCATAAGCAATTAACTCAGGTCTTCGGCAGAGAACCATCTGTTGATGAAATTGCTGAAGAAATGGGGTTGCCAGTAGATAAAATTAAAAACCTATATGAAATGCAGAGAGACACTCTTTCTCTTGACAGTAAAGTTAATGACGAGGACGACGCAAACGTTGGTGACTTAATAGCTGACCATAAAGCAACTTCTCCACTAGCTTCTGCAATTCAAGAGGATAATAAAAATATGTTGCTTGGAGTTTTAGATACTTTGGCTCCAAGAGAAAAAGAGGTTATGTTACTGCGTTTCGGATTGGAAGATGACCAGCCAAAAACTCTCGAAGAAATTGGTTCTCACTTCGGTGTAACCAGAGAAAGAATTCGTCAGATTGAGGCAAAGGCACTGCGTAAATTGCGTAATCCAATCAGAAGTAAGATGCTCAGAGAGTGTCTTACTACATAATACATAGGCTCTGGTAACTTGCCAGAGCCACATTTTTTATAAAGGAGAATAATATGAGAAATTGCCCAAGATATAAATGGATACCAGTAGAAGAAGCAAAAGTTGGTAAAGAATATGGTGGTTATAAATTACACAGTACCGGTGGCACGACTTGCTCTTGTAGAATTACCTACAAAGGTAATGGTGTTGGTTGGTGTTGGGATGATGAGTCTCGCGCAGTTGAAGGTATTTCTTTCTTAGAAAAAGCTATGGGTTATTTAGAACAAGAACAGTGGTGGATTGACCACTTTGATAAAAATAACACTAAGCATATAATGAATACTATGGGTTTATTCCATGATATGTATGATATTGGTGACGCTTACCATGAAATGTGGAATAGTTGGATTAAGGTTGACTTCTGGGAACAGATTGTTTGTATCGAAGATGAAGATTTTACTTTAATCGGAATTGCGCCCGCCCCTTGGGATAAAGACGAAATCTTCGGAGATGGAAACTCTTGTGCTTTTGTTTGCGAAGATAGTGAAGGTAATCGCTTCTGGAGTCACGGTAGCTGGAGATGGGTGCATGATATGCGTGACCAAGGCCGCCAAGTCTATGAAGAAATGAAAGCTTCTAACTCAAATTCTTCTCTTTGATTTTTATATAAAAAAATGATATAATATATATATAAGTTAAGGAAAGAAAGGGATTGATGATTTTATGAGATATTTTATTGACTTTGAAGCGGCACAGTTTTCAAATGAGATTATTGCTATTGGGTGTGTAAGAGAGGATGGGTTGGAATTTCAGTCTTATGTAAAGGCGAATAAAAAAATTACAGAGTTCATTACACAGCTTACGGGGATTACTCAGGAGATGGTTGATAATGCACCGGAAAGTGATGTTGTTTTCAAGAGCTTCTATAATTGGCTTAAAGGGGATACCAATATTGAGTTTTATTGCTATGGCAATAGTGACCTTGATTTTGTAAAGAAAAATCTGAAAACTACCATAGATTTTGAAGCACAGGCTGCCTTATCTATGATTGGTATGGGATTGAAGGATTTTGCTCCGACAGTTAAAAAGCATTTTGGTTTGATTAAGAATATTGCTCTTGTTAAAGTTCTTGCTTACTACCGCGGAGTTGATGAAGTATATCAATGTCACGACCCTCTTGAAGATGCTTGGTTTTTGAAAGAACTTTATGATTTTATTATGGATGAGGGAGAGAAATTCACTGGCGAATGTCCTTTTCCAGATTATAAAAAAATTGACAACACCCCTAAAACTCCATCTAAAAAAGCAACAACTGTAACAGTTATTGACAGAGTTGAAAGATGGAAAGATGGTGTTCTCATTTCTACATACTGCGGCATGGAAGAAGCTGTAAAGGCGGCAATCAAACTAATGCCAAAGAAAAATAGAGCCTTAGCAACCGAACACAAGAAACGTGTTGAGAATAAAATTATTAAGGCACACTTAAAGAAAGAACAGTATCAAGGATACGAATGGAAAGTTTACGCTACTGAAATAGAAAAATAAAGAAAAGGAGTGAATGAATATGGCATATGTAGCTTATGTAACTAATTTGAAAAATTTGCGAAAGCACCCTAATGCTGATAGACTCCAGCTCGGAGATTGCTTTGGTAATACTGTCTGCGTAAGCATGGAATATACTGACGGTCAGTTAGGTATTTATTTCCCTACTGATGGACAGTTATCTGTTGAATATGCAGAAAAGAATAATTTGCTTCGCAAAAAAGATGAAAATGGAAATAATATTGGTGGATATATGGACCCAGACAAGCGAAATGTAACTGCAATTCGTTTGCGTGGTGAAAAATCTGATGGATTATTTATGCCTTTGTCTTCTTTGGATTACTGCTATCCAGATATTGCGGGCGGCGCTGCTTTAATGCTTAATGCCGGCGACACTATCGACGTAGTAGAGGGACATGAAATCTGTCAGAAATATATTCCTAAGAAGAAACATAGAAATACTTCTGGGGGTGAAGGAAATAAAACCAGAAAGAAGAAAGTACCAGTTGCTCCTCTCTTCTCCGAGCACGCAGATACTGAACAGCTCGCCTATAACATCGGAGTTTTCCGACCTGGAGATTTGGTTGAAATCACTCTCAAAATGCATGGAACTTCCCAGCGTACAGGAATGGTGCCAGTCCTTGCAGGCTTTAAACGTAGCTTGTGGGATAAGTTGCGAAGACGCGATGGCGTACCTCAGTATTCTTGGGGGGAAGTCTCTGGAACAAGACGTACTGTACTTGAAAACTATGACGGAGGCTTCTACGGTTCAAACGCATTCAGAGAAAAACACTCTAAAGTGTTCGACGGAAAGCTTCATAAAGGAGAAACCGTATATTACGAAGTAGTTGGTTTTACTGATGCAGGAACTCCTATCATGGCTGATTGTGCAAACAAGAAGTTAAATGATAAAGAATTCTTGAAGAAATATGGTGAAACTACCACTTTCTCATATGGTTGTGCTCCAGAGCCAATTCCTGCAATGCTAAAAGCACCAGAAATGGTTGAAGTTGTACCAGAAGTACCTCAGTCTGATATGTATGTTTATCGTATGACTATTACTAATGAAGATGGCGATGTTGTAGAATATTCTCCATATTTCATGCGTTATAGATGTGAACAGATGGGAGTTAAAACTGTTCCAGTTCTATGGGCAGGATATATCCCAGCAGAAGAGGAACTTGGAGATATGACTGCTGGCGAGTGGATTTTGGCGAAAGCTGAAGAGTATTATGATGGTCCAGACCCAATCGGAAAAACCCATGTGCGCGAAGGCGTTGTAGTGCGACTTGTCGACAGACCTAAGTTTGCCGCATATAAGCACAAAAACTTCTCTTTCAAAGTGCTTGAAGGTATCATCAAAGATACCGCTGAGGCACCTGATATGGAAGAGGCACAAGATGTTACTGAGGAGAACGGGGAAGAGTAATCTTCCCCTCAATATAAGGAGGATTATTTATGGCAAGAACAAGAGAACTTCCATGCATTCATTATGTATGTGCACACAATTGTGATTTGAACAAGGACGCAGAGTTCTATGGTCTGTGTCAAACTTGTCCTACTTATAAGCCAAGAAAAGGCTCTAAGCCGGCGCGCACAGATAATCGCCGCAAAAAGATGGATAAGATTATGAAGAAGGAGAAGTTTTAATGAATTTTATGGAATTTAGAAATGGAAAAATGCTAAAAGTCCATGATATTGAAACTGCTTGTAAAAACTTCACAGACGAAATTATTGCCATTGTACAACACGTACAAGGTAGGAATGAAGTCTTAAAAGCTGAAAATGAAAGATTAAAAAGCGAATATTATAAAGACGCTGAAATCCAGCGTCTTTTAAGTGAAGTTGAAAATTGGAAAAAGAGAGTTGTTGGCAGCTTTGAAATTGATGAGGATGAACGTTTAGCTATCCAAGAATGGAAATTAAAACACGTTGCAGAAAAACATAATGGAAATGGGTATTCTGGTGCTATTGGCGGAAGATTTACATACCATTTCACACCTACTTCTATTGGTACAATAGGAGAGGTTGTATGTTCTTGTGGAGATAAATTCTGTTTTAAAGATTTGTGTTAGGAGGTTTCATATGAGTGTATGTGGAGGATGTCCATATCCAGACGAAAAGATTATAGCAGGTGAAGCAAAAAATCGGGAGGAAGCTTGTGGTAACTGGGGATGCACCTTTGAGGATGCTGCTTACCGAACTCAGGAAGCATATGATATGCTTATGGAAAGATATGAAGCCCTTGAACATGAAAATGAACATTTAAGAGCAGAAAATGCGACTTTAAAACAAAGACAAATAAGAATGGAGGACGATGGAAAATGATAAATAGTTTCGATGGCGAATATAGATTTTTAAGTAACTTCCATGAGTCACCAATCAAAGAAGGAGTAATTACTTATCCAACAGTAGAGCATTATTTTCAGGCTCAAAAGACTTTGGATTATGAGGAGAGATTGATGATTGCGCGCGCTGCTACTCCGGGCGAAGCGAAGAGAATGGGACGCCAAGTTACTTTAAGAAAAGACTGGGAAGATGTCAAAATTTCCGTAATGGAAAAAGGATTGAGAATGAAATTCGCAATTCCAGAACTTCGTGATAAGTTGCTTGCTACTGGCGACGAAGAGTTGGTAGAAGGTAACTGGTGGGGAGATACGTGTTGGGGCGTATGCAAAGGCACTGGAGCGAATAACTTAGGTAAACTTCTAATGAAAATTCGGGAGGAATCACGTGACAATTAAAAAGAGCATATTGGCACCAATTTTAATTGGTTTTGGAGTTGCGGTTTTATTATTCCTTGGCAATCCGCTTGGCCCCGTGCTTTTTGCTTTTGGATTATTGAGCGTGTGCTACTTAAGAGCTGACTTGTATACCGGCAAGGCTGGCTATTATTGGAAAAATGAAAAGGCTGAATTAGCCAAGATTTTATTGTGGAACCTTATCTCAGGTTACACGTTTGGTTTACTATTGGGGTGTAGCTCACCCCAGTTAGTCCCAATAGCAATAGAAAAAGTGGCGACATGGAATTTTGGAATGGAATTTTTCATTCGCTCTGTTTTTTGTGGTGCGATTATGTACATATGTGTTGATTTATTTAGGCGAGGTACTGTATTTGGAATTTTTTACGGGGTTCCAGTATTTATTTTCTGCGGCTATCAACATTGTATTGCTAATATCGTGGTATTGGGAGTGGCTTCGTGGCAAACTTTTACTTGGTCTTGGACTATACCTTTAGCTATTGTGGGAAATTTATTGGGAAGTATAATCATGGACATTTTGTCTAGGGATTAACTTCCCTTTTTTGATTTTTATTAAAAAAAATGATATAATATATATGTAAGGTAAAGAAAAAGTGGAAATTTTAGATGGAGGGATAATCAATGTCAATGGATAGAGAACCTATGAAAGTATCAAAAGCTATGGAATTAGCGGCAAGATATTATGATGAAAGTACATATGCTCATGCAATGCGAGTTGCTGGATATGTAGCTCAAAACATGACAATTCCCTATGAATATAGAGATGAATGTGTTGCATTAGCCATTTGTCACGATTTGATTGAGGATACTAAATGCACATTGTCCGGTTTCCCCGATAACTTTGGTGAAGCATTGAAATTGCTTACAAAACCAAAAGGAGAAAGCTATGTAGATTATTGTGAGAGATTGCGCCCGGTCCGTGGAACGCATTATCAGAATTGTGCATACTGGGTTAAATTGGCAGATATGAAAGACCATTTGACTCTCACAGATACATTAACAGATAAACTTAAAGAGAAATATTTAGCCGGTCTGGCGGTTTTGTTATAGGAGGCTATTATGAGTTTTGAAGAGAGAATTGAAAAATTAAACGAGTTAATTGCGGGAGCTAGCCATATCGTATTTTTTGGCGGGGCTGGTGTATCAACTGAATCCGGCATCCCGGACTTCCGCAGTACCGATGGACTATATAATCAACATGACGTAAATTTTGAGGGGTATACTCCGGAATACTTACTTAGTCATACTTGTTGGTGGAAAGAACCTAAAGTATTCTATGAGTTTTACAGACAGAAACTTGATGTTCGTTCAGTAGAACCTAATATCACTCACAAGGTTCTCGCTGATATGGAAGCAAAAGGTAAGCTTGCCGCAGTTGTAACCCAGAATATCGACGGTTTACATCAGAAAGCTGGAAGTAAAGAAGTTTGTGAAATTCATGGAACGACTGAAAGAAATTATTGTTGTGCTTGTAATGAACCATATCCGGCAGATTATTTGTTTACCTGTGAAGAAGAAGTACCTAAGTGTCCTAAGTGCGGCGGTCGTATCAGACCCGCAGTGACTTTATATGAAGAGAACTTGCCAGATGATGATTGGTATCAGGCTAATTATCATATGAATAAGGCGGACTTAATCATCGTTGGTGGTACTTCATTATCAGTATATCCAGCTGCTGGGTTAATCTTAGGTAGACAGTGTCCGATTGTTTTAATCAATCGTGATGAAACTGATATGCCACGTTTAAAAACAGCAGTAAGATTTACAGAAAGTTTAGGTGAAGTATTTGGAAAAATCAAATATTGATTTATTGCGTGAATTGGCAGAACCATATGGAATAGAAGTAAAAGAAGTCCCTCCGGGAGAAGGCGGTCTTGTTATCGGAGACCGCAAACTTTCTCCCGAAGAAGCGATGGAAATGTTATTTGGGGCATTTAAGGAGGCGAAACTATGAATGATGTACAAAGAGCATATATCCTATATAAAGCATTAGGGAATATATGTAAAGTATTGCGTCAGCATCCGACTGAAATGGATTGGTATCTTGAAGACCCCGAAAGACTTAGATTTTTAACTGGCGGCTCTCAAAGAGACCCAGAAGGTAAAGAGATTATGGCTTACTTTCTAGAAGGAGCTATGAAGGAACTTGGATTAGAATTAGAAATAGAAGAGGAGAAAGAAGATGAAGTTAGAAACATTACAGCAGGAAATGATTATAGCGATGAAGAACAAAGACAAGCTGAGAAAAGATGTGGTATCCGGCCTTGTGGACGCGGTTAAGAAAGCAACTATTACTGATAAGGGTAGAGTTGAAGCTACTGAAGAGTTAGTAATGACCGTTCTGTTAAAAGAGCAGAAAACTATGCAAGAAATGGTAACTACTTGTCCAGAATCTCGTCAAGACCTATTAACAGAATACAAGGCTAAATTAGCTATTGTGAATGAATTTGCACCTCAGTTAATTACTGACCCAGTAGAAATCAAAGCCTTTATTGAGGAGTTGGTTGAAGAGACCGATTTAACTCTTACTAAAGCCGACAGAGGTAGATTTATGAAAATCTTAAAAGGTAAAGTGGACATGAAGGTAGCTAATCAGGTACTTGGAGGCATGTTACAGTAATGATATATACGAGCTATTTTGCTCAAATTAGAAACTTTCCAGAGAATGTAATCCCGATTGCCATATGCGGCGGCTTGCCGCAATGGTACTCGGGTCTTTGGTATAAGAAACTCGCACCGAAGTATAAATTCTTTATGGAATGGAAAGAAAACCATGATAATGAGTTCTATATTGAGCATTTTAATAAAGAAGTTTTAGAACCCTTAGGAAAGGTTCGTGTGTTGAATGAAATTCAACTTTTAATACCAGTAGAAATAAGAGCTCAGATGGACGCACCTGTGTGGAGAAGTGATAGTGTTCATGTGGCTTTAATTTGTTATGAAAAACCGGACGACTTTTGTCATAGACATTTAGTGGCAGATTGGTTGCGCGCTGGTGGTTTGGAGATAGAGGAGTGGCATAAATGAATCCAGTAATTAAAGATATCGTTC
>JAEIGA010004355.1_pt1 | contig 21908 bp, 30 predicted proteins | sample 9270691 | NCBI WGS metagenome assembly JAEIGA01 (sample SAMN17057246, study PRJNA624740) | gut metagenome | biome: biome; isolation source: fecal sample | host: Bos grunniens | place: China: Xizang | collected 2019 | reverse complement strand
CAGGTCAAGGGCTTGGCTGGCTCTGTCACACAGAAAGTTTATGCTGGCTCAACATCAGCAATCACAGCTGACAAGGTCATTGAGCTCAAGGATTCTGTCAAGGATGTATTCCAGAATAATGCAATTTTCATCATGTCCAGAAATACAAGGACAGCTCTGAGATTGCTCAAGGATGATGTTGGTCGTTATCTTTTACAGGATGACATCACATCTCCTTTTGGCTCAACATTACTTGGAAAGCCTGTCTATGTTTCCGACAACATGCCTGAGATTGCCTCTGGTGTAAATGCAATTTACTATGGAGACATGAGAGGTCTTGCAACAAAATTCTCTGAGGATATGAATATTCAGGTGCTCAGAGAAAAGTTTGCAACACAGCATGCTGTTGGTGTTGTTGGCTGGGTTTCCTTTGATGCAAAGGTTGAGAATGCTCAGGCAATTTCAGCTCTTGTCATGTCTGTCAGTGCATAATTAAAAGGAGGAGATCAACATGGCTGTGATGTATAAAGCAACAAAATCATTCTCTGGGCTCATCAACATGAAAAAGGGTGATGTCAAGGAGATCAAGGATGAGGAGGTTGCAAAAGACCTCATCAGAGCTGGTTATGTCATGGAGCTTGTTGATGAATCCAAGCCTATGACTAAAGCCACATCAAAGAAATCAGCAAAGAAAGCTGATGCAAAGGATGGTGAATGATCATGGCATTTTCTGAGATCACAAAGGTCAGTGACATCACAGTGACAGATGTCACTGACTATCTCAGAATTTCTGAGGTGACAGATGAGGACACATCATTGCTGACAACAGCTCTGAATGTTGCAAAGGAGTATGTGAAATCATACACAGGTCTGGATGCTGAGGGAATGGATGCTCATGAGGATTTGGTCATTGTCATATATGTTCTTTGTGAATCAATGTATGACAACAGAAACATGTATGTGGACAAATCCAACATCAACAATGTTGTGGAGAGCATCTTGAATTTGCATTGCACCAATTTCATGCCACAGATTCTGGAGGAATGACAATGATCAATGCTGGCAAATACAGATTCAAAATCACAATCATCCAAGAGGTCATCCAAAAGGATGCTGATGGATTCAATCAGGTTGTGCCACAAAATGTGCTGGTCACATGGGCTCAGGTCAACACCACAAAAGGAATGACATTGATCTCCAATGGCACAGATTTTGAAAAAGCATTCACCAGATTTCTCATTCGCTATCCTGTGACAGAGATCAACAGAAAAATGTTTGTCGTGTTCAGAGGCACAAAATATTCCATTGAATACATCAATGACATTGATGAAAGACACATTGAGCTGGAGCTCCAATGCAAAGAGGTGACACATTGATGGCAAAATACAGAATGGAATTGCCAACAGAGTTGATGCAATATTTCAAATATCTTGACCAAAACACAGAAAAGATGCTGGGAGAGATGTGTCATGCTGGTGCTGAGATTGTCAAAGAGATCACATGGATGAATATGCCTCAAGGCTTGAAAAAATCCATCAAGGTGGATGAGACACTCATCACATCCAGAATCTACAAGACACCATCTGATGATGGCATCAATTGTCAGTGCATGATTGTTGGATATTTCACCAATGAGAATGGAAAAAAGACACCAGCTCCATTGGTTGCAAATATGTTTGAATATGGCTCACCGACAAGGAAATATCCAAAGCATCCATTTTTTAGAAAATCATTCAGAAAAGCAATGATTGAAAAGGCAATGATGGATGTGCAAAAGAAATACATCAAGGAGGATTGATCAACATGATGAATGCTGAGATTGAGACAATCTTTGATGGATTCACAGTGGATGATGTTGCAATCCCTGTCTCCTTTGAATTCTATGATGGAGATGATGATTCTTGGATTGTTTACTCAAATGTTGACAATTATCATTCATATTCTGGTGATGATGAGCTTTTGGGATATGTCACATATTATGATTTTGAAATTTACTCAAAAGGGAATTTCATGAATATATTGAGAGCTGTCAAGGCTCTGATGAAAGAAAATGGCTGGTCTTTTCAGCCATCCAGATCATCAAATGAGAGCTATGACAGAGACACAAGGGTGTATTCAAAGACATTGTGCTTTGCAAAGCCTATACAAACAGATTTATAAAAGGAGGAATCCAAAATGGCACAGACAACAATGCTTGATGCAATGAAAGCATATGCCACAGTGCATGGAGTTGATGCAAGAGCAATCAAGGCTGAGGACACAACAGCTGAGGTCTTGATGTTGGTGGCTGGTGCTGATGCATTCGGCTCATCCAATGTCACCACAGCATCTCCATCAGCAAACACTGATTATTGGGGAACAAAAGTGAGTGCTATGCAAACAGATGTGGCAATTGCAAATGGAGCTGTCACAGGAACATTGCACAAGCTCACATCTGGTCAGCTTGTCACAGATTGGGGTGAGGGATATTTCCTTGCTCTTAAATGGACAAAGAACAATGCAAAGATCACATCAATCAAGGTTGGTCTCAGACCATCAGCATCTGGCTCTGATCTCATTGAGCTTGATTCTGACATGGATGGTGTCTTTAAGATCACAGACAAGGATGCTCAGCTCTTTGAGATTCTTGTTTCTGATGGCAAGGTCTCATATTCCATTTTCCTTGACCTCTCTGGTCTCACATTGGATTGATAAAAAATAACATAGGAGGAAAAAATCATGGCAAAGATTGGATTGTCAAATCTTATTTGGTCAAGGCTCACAGAGGCATCTGATGGCACACCATCATATGATGGAGCTAAGACATTAGGCAAGGCTGTCTCATCATCTGTGTCCATCACCAACAATTCAGCATCTCTTTATGCTGACAATGCGCTTGCTGAGAGTGACACATCATTCCAGAATGGCACAATCACTCTTGGAGTTGATGATGATGCTGATGCAACATTCGCTGAGCTTTTAGGACACACCAACAATGCTGGAGTTGTCACAAAGAGCTCAACAGACACAGCTCCTTTTGTTGCTGTTGGTAGAATCATCACAAAGATGGTTTCTGGTGTCCTTTATTACAAGGCTGAGGTGCTTTACAAGGTCAAATTTGCTGAGCCCTCTCAGGATGACAACACAAAGGGTGAATCTATTGAGTTTGGCACATCTGAGATTGAGGGAACAATTGCAACATTGGCTGATGGCAAATGGAGCACATCTCAGACATTCACAACAAAGGCAAATGCTCTGGCATTCATACAGGGCATCATGGCATCTGGAGTGACATACACATATTCAGAGGTGACACCAGTTGGCACAGAGAATCCCAAGACAGAGGGATGGTACATCAAGAATGGAACAGATTACATCCCAGCTCTTGACACATCAGTTGTTGCTGATCGTGAATATTATGAGGTCACTGTCTCTGGTGGTGAGGGTTAATTTTTAAGATCATGAGCCCAGCTCAAAAGGGCTGGGCTTTTTTTCTATTATCGGAGGACATCACAAAATGGAAAATACAAGCAAATTTGAATACAAGGGCAAAGAGATCAAGCTGGCATTTAATCTGAATGTCATGCAAAAGATTCAAGAGGAATATAAAACCATTGACACATGGACAAAGCTCACTGATGGTGAATCAGGAGAGGTGGACATCAAGGCTTTGCTCTTTGGTCTCACTGAGATGATCAATGAGGCAATTGACATTGACAATGATGAAAATGGCACAAATGAGCCATTCATGTCATCAAAAAAGGTTGGGAGAATCCTGACAGATGTTGGCTTGGAAAAGGCAACAAAGGCATTGCATGACACTGTCATTAATTCCACAAAGGATGATTCTGGAAAAAACACATAATACATGAGAATGATGATGCTCCAATCAATTTCTCATGGGTAAAATATATTGGGAGAGCAAAGCTCAATCTCTCTGAAAAAGAGGTCTGGAGATTGACCATCAGAGAATTTCTCAATTTGTATCAAGCATACAAAGATCAATTTGACACTGAGCTCATCCTCAGATTGAACAGAATGACATTTGCTCAAGCTGAGGAGGAAAGCATGAGACAGCAAGAATGGTTTTAATATAATTTGGAGGTGATCACATGGCTGGCTTTGGTGGTGCTGTCAAGCTCACAGGTGAAAGTGAATACAGAAAAGCCTTGAAAGAGATTCAAGTGAATCTCAAAGAGGTTTCATCTGAGATGAAACTTGTCACAGCTACATATGACAAGAATGACACATCAACAGAGGCTCTGAAAGCAAAATCAGAGGCTCTGGCAAAGACACTCTCAGCACAGAAATCAGCATTGTCATCTCTTGAATCACAATACACAAAATTGTCAGCTGAGCAAGAGAAAAACAAAGCAAAGCATGATGCTCTTGTTGCTCAGTATGAAAAAGAACAGGCTGAGCTCCAGAGGATAGGTGAGGAGCTTGGCACATCATCTGATGAATACAAGGCACAGTCTCAGGTTGTGGCTGGTCTTGCAAAGGATGTTGACAAGAGCTCTCAGGCAAACACCAGAAATGAACAGACATTGGCTGGCATGAGGACAGAGATGAATGGGCTCAAGACATCCATTGCTGGCACAGAATCAGAGATCACAAAAGCTGATGGAGCAACAGATGAGCTGGCTGATTCCACAAAGGATGCTGGAGAACAGGCAAAGAAAGCTGGTGAGGGTTTCACAGTATTCAAGGGAGTGCTTGCAAATCTGGCATCATCAGCAATTCAAGGAGCAATGAATGGTCTCAAGAATCTTGGCTCAGCCATGATCAATGTTGGCAAGCAAGCCATCACATCATATGCTGATTATGAACAGCTCACAGGTGGTGTTGAGACCTTATTCAAGGATTCATCTGATGAGGTCATGAAATATGCCAACAATGCATACAAGACAGCTGGCTTGAGTGCCAATCAATACATGGAGACAGTGACCAGCTTTTCAGCATCACTGATCTCATCTCTTGGAGGAGACACAGCAAAAGCATCAGAATATGCAAACAAGGCAATCACAGACATGTCTGACAATGCCAATAAAATGGGCTCAGATATTTCCATGATACAAAATGCATATCAGGGATTTGCAAAACAGAATTACACCATGTTGGACAATCTCAAGCTGGGATATGGTGGCACAAAAGAGGAGATGCAAAGGCTCTTGAAAGATGCTGAGAAAATCTCTGGCATCAAGTATGACATCAGCTCATATTCTGACATTGTTGATGCAATCCATGTTGTCCAGACAGAAATGGGAATCACAGGCACAACAGCAAAAGAGGCATCAGAGACAATCTCAGGCTCTCTGGGAATGGCTCAGGGTGCTTGGAGCAATCTCATCACAGGAATTGCTGATGACAATGCTGATTTTGGCAAGCTCATCAATGATTTTGTTGATTCTGTGCTCACTGTTGCACAGAATCTCATTCCAAGAATCCAGACAACAATCACAGGTCTTGCAAGCATGGCATCTGGTCTCATTGAGAAATTAGTGCCTGAGCTGGTCACAATGATTCCTCCTCTGATTCAACAGACATTGCCTGTGCTTTTGGGTGCTGTTCAATCAGCCATCACAAGCATCTTGGCTGTCTTGCCAGAGGTCATCACAACAATCAGCCAGCTCATCCCTGAGATTTGCTCAACACTGATCTCCATGTTGCCTGACATATTGGCATCAGGAATTGAGATCATCAACAGCCTCATTTCTGGAATCAGCCAAGCCATTCCATCATTGATTGCAATGTTGCCTGAGCTCATCACCAATGTTGTCAATGTGCTGGTGGACAATTTGCCAGCCATTATTGACACAGGAATTGAGCTCATCATGGCTCTGGTGGATGGCATCATGGATGCTTTGCCTGTTTTACTTGACCAGATGCCAACATTGATTGCAAAGGTTGTGGCATCTATCATTGCCAATTTGCCAAAGATTATTGAAATGGGAATCAAGCTCATCACAAGCCTTGTCTCTGGTCTCATCAAAGCAACACCACAGCTGATCAAGATGTTTCCTGAGATCATCAAGCAAATTGGCTCAGAGCTCATCAAGAATTTTCCACAGATTGTGGAGAACGGAAAGCAATTGCTGAAATCCTTGATTGATGGTGCAAAATCCATTTTCTCAAATCTTGGACAGATGGCAAAAGACATCATCAGCAACATTTCCAATGGATTGAAAGAATTGCCATCCAAGATGCTTGACATTGGCAAGAACATTGTCAATGGCTTGATAAATGGTGTCAAGAATATGGCATCAAAAGCTGTCAATGCTGTCAAGGATTTGGGAAAGACAATGGTCAATGGTGTCAAGAATGCTCTTGGCATTCATTCACCATCAACAGTGTTCAGAGACCAGATTGGAAAGAATATGGCTCTGGGAATTGAGGAGGGATTCACAGATGAGATGGCAAAGGTGTCATCTGAGATGCAAGATGCAATTCCAACATCATTCAACACATCCCTGACAGCCTCTGGATTGCCAGCTGGCATGTCATCAACAGGAGGATATGCAACATCAGCTCTCATTGAGGCATTCAAAACAGCAATGCAAGGCATGAGAATTGAGATGGGTGAGGATGGCTTTGCCAATTTTGTTGTTGACACTGTCACAAATGAGATTTACAGATAAAAAGGAGGATTCAAAATGGCTGAAAGCATCAGACCTTATATTGTTATAAATGGCAAGAGCTCCAGAGAGGTCTCTGGGCTCTTGATTGTTTCTTTGCCTCCAATCTCAAAGCCTCAAATGAGAGTGTCAGCTGAGGAGATTGATGGGAGAGATGGAGACATTGTGACAGAGCTTGGCTTTTCAGCTTATGACAAGCCTGTTGAGATTGGTCTTGCTGGAAATTATGACATTGATGAGGTGATCTCATATTTCAATCAGGCTGGAATCATCACATTTTCCAATGAGCCTGACAAATATTATAAATTTGCTCAGTATAATGGCATTGATTTTGAAAAGCTCATCAGATTCAAGACAGCAACAGTGATTTTCCATGTCCAGCCATTCAAATATGACACAGAATCAAATGATGCTGTCTTTTGGAATCCTGAAAACATCTCAATCACCAATGAGGGCAATATTTACTCAAATCCAGAGCTGGCAATTCAAGGCTCTGGCAATGTTGGCATCACTCTCAATGGCTCTGAGGTGCTGTCTCTTGATCTTGGAAACACTCAGCAAGCAATCATCATTGATTCTGATGCAATGAATGCCTATGGCACAAAGAGCAATGTCAAAGAGCTCATCACAGACATCAATCCTGTTCAGGCTGGCTCAGGAACACCATCACCATCAAATGTCAGAGAAATCTCAGGCTGGAATGGCTGTGTTGTCTCAAGAATAGGCAAGAATCTCCTTGATGGTGACACATTTGCTGACAAATTCATTGGTGTAGCATCATATCAAAGAGACACAATAAATAAAACAGTGAGCTTTTCACATGCAACATCAGCTCCTTATCATCAGACAGTGATTTCTGGAATTTTCAAGCCTAACACTGTTTATACATTTATATTTAATTACACAGCTGTTGCTGACAATAGGAGCTTGAGGATTGGATATTCTGATGGCACAAATGAGGAGATTGCTTTTTCAACAAATGCAAGCAAGACAGCTGTTGTCAAAACATCAGCTGTCAACAAAACAATTCAGGATGTTTATTTGAGCTTTTTCGCTGATGGTTTGACAACAATTTATTATGATGAATCTGGTGTCTTTGAAGGAACAAAGACATTGAATGATTTTAAGAAATTTGTTGGCTCAAAATATCAGCAATTCTTTGAGGGATTGATGGCTGGCTCATACGGATATGTTGATTTGAGCTCTCTCACATGGGTTTATGCAACATCAGCAAAGAGATGGGAGGCTCAGAATCTTGACATGTATTCATATGGCTCAAGGAGCAATGATGTTCTCTTTGAAAATTACAAAACAGACACCACAGCTCAGGCTGGAGACAATGACAAAGGATTCATTGCTGGCAAGGTCATTTATATTGCATCAACAGATGGAGAAACACAGCCAGAGGGCTTGTGCATATATCCTCTTGAGACAATATCTCCAACAATAACACAGCCAGAAATCAATGACCTCATCTCAGCCTTTGGAGCTGACCTGAATGCCATTGTCTTTGGTCAGACAGTATTTGGAGGCACACTGAATGTCACAACAGGCTTGCTGACATTGACACATGCAATTGTTGATTTGGGCTCTTTGACATGGAGCAAACTGACCTCAGCTGGTAGCACAAAGACATATTTTAGAACATCAACAGCAATTGCTGATGCAAAGAAAAACACAAATGTTGGCTTGAAACAGGGCTTGCTGTGCTCAGGTTATCCAGAGGAATCATGGACAAACACAATTGACAGAGCTGGCTATGATGGAACAATTTGCATTGGATGGACAAATAATTCTTATATCGGCATCTATGACACATCAAAGGAGAACATGGATGCAAGTGAATTCAAGAATGCAATGGATGGCATTGAGCTTTGTTATGAGCTGGCATCTCCTGTTGAAATCCAGCTCACAGCTGAGGAAATCCAGACCTTTATTGGCAACAACAACATCTGGAGCAACACAGGAGACATCTCTGAATGCATTTACACCAGAGCTGGAGCTGATGTCACAACATCAGGAGCAATTGTCTCATTTGAGGCTGATGCATCTGACCTCAGAGATGACATTCTCAAGAACAGGCTTGTCACAGGCAATTATGACAATCTGAGGCTCAAGGCTGGTGCAAATCAGATTGGCATCACAGGTGATGTTGATGTCATTGTGCTCAGCAATTTCTCAAGATGGCTGTGATATAATCGAATAAAAAACAGAGGACAAAGCAATGGACACTGTCATTCAATTCACACCAGCTCAGCTGATTGCTCTGGCATCAGCAATTGTGGTACTCTCCACAGCCTGTGGAGTAATTGTGAATATTATCAACAAAGCAAAAGAGCCTGAGAAAAAACAGGATGAGAGGATTTCTCACTGTGAGGAGAGGCTCAACAAGCTGGATGTGGTAATTGAGAAATTTCAAGGTTTTTTCTCCAATGATGACAGGAGATTCAAGGAGATTGAGGAGGGAAACAAGATCACACAAACAGCTCTCTTGGCTTTGCTCAAGCATTCAATCAATGGAAATGACACAAAGGCTCTCAAAGATGCTGAAAAGAGCCTTGAGGAGTATTTGATAAATAAATGAGGTGATTCAACATGATAAAATGCTTTGGTCAGGCTGACACATCATTCTCCAGCAATGGAGATGTTGTCATCCAGCCATTCAAGGCTCTTGTGCATAAGACAGATAATGGTGATTACTATTTGGAGCTTGAATGCTCTCTTGATTATCTTGATTATGTTGTGCCTCAAAACATTATTGTTGCAAACACACCACAAGGAGAACAGGCTTTCAGGATTTTTAATGTCCAGACAACAAGGAGAAAGATCACAGCCAAATGTCTCCATCTGTTCTATGATGCCAACAATTATCTCATTGCTGATTCTTATGTTGTCAATAAGAATTGCAATGATGCTCTTGACCATCTGAACAATGCCACAGACAACACATCACCATTCACAACATTGTCTGATGTCCAGACAATCAATTCATTCAGATGTGTCAGACAATCTCTGGCTGAGGCAATCAACACTGTCCTTGAGAGATGGGGAGGTCATCTTGTCAGAGACAATTGGAACATCAGAATCATGGATGAGATTGGTCAAGATAATGGTGTTACGATTCAATATAAAAAGAATCTCAAGGAGATCACTGTTGATTATGATTGGTCAGCTGTTGTCACAAAGCTGATGCCTGTTGGCAAGGATGGAATCTTGCTTGATGATTTGTATGTCAGCTCAGACATCCAATATGAAATACCATTCACAAAGACAATGAGCTTTGAGCAAGAGATTTCTGAGGATGATTACAAGGATGAATCTGGCAATGTTGATGAGGAGGCATACCATCAAGCATTGTTGGATGATTTGAGAATGCAATCTCAGAATTATGTTGATGAGCATTGCTTTCCATCTGTGAATTATACTCTCAGAGCAAACATGGAGAAAATCACAGACATTGGTGACACTGTTGAGGTCATAGATGACAGGCTTGGAATCAACATCATGACATCTGTGCTGTCATTTGTTTATGATTGCATTCTTGAAAAATACACAGAGATTGAATTTGGCAATGCTCAGCCAAAGCTCTCAGACCTGATGACCACAGTGCAAAATGACATCACAACAGCTGTCACAGAAAACAATCAGACATTGACAGTGACATTGAGAGATGAGCTCCAAGAGGCTGAGGACAAAATCTGGAATGCTCTTGGCAATTCATATTGCATTTATCAAGGCAATCAGATTCTCATTGTGGATTCATTGCCAAAAGAGGAGGCTCACAATGTCATCAGAATCAACTCAGCTGGCATTGGATTCTCACAAAATGGAATAAATGGCTCATTTTCATCAGCATGGCTTATAAATGGCACAATGGACATGGCACAGATAAATGTCATAAACCTTGTAGCTGATTTGATAAAGGGAGGCACACTCAAGCTGGGCTCAAATCTCAACAGCAATGGTCAGCTTGAGGTCTATGATGAGGCAAACAATCTCATTTGTGAGCTTAACAAAGATGGTCTCAAGATGTATGGACAGGATGGCTCATATTTGGTGATGAACACAGAGGTTGGCTTTGCTGGATATGACAGATTGAACAACAAAATATATTGGGTTGCAAAAGATGAATTTCACATGGAGAAATCTGTTGTTGAAAATGAGATCACTCTTTGCAACAAGCTGAGATTCATTCCAATCCAGACAGCATCAAATGATGGCATTGGTCTTGTCTCAGTATATATGGAGGAATAACATGGCAACATCATCAACATTTCCAACAGATAATCAGTATATAAAATACAGAATAGTTGTCACAGAGAATTCCACATCTATTCCAAACAACACCAGCTCTGTCACAGTAAAGGTGCAAGCATGGAGAACAAACACAGGTTATGAGACATATGGCACAGGAACATGCTATTGCAAGATCAATGGCTCATCATATAGCCAGAGCATCAGCTCAAGCCAGAAAATCTCTCATAATTCATATACAACATTATTCTCAAAGACAGTGACCATTGCTCACAATGCTGATGGCTCAAAGAGCATCTATTGTGAGGCAAAGATCACTCATTCAAGATTTACAACAACATATCATGGATTTACTGTGGCTCTGTCAAACATTCCAAGACAGGCAAACATCACAGCTGTTGTTGATTTTACTGATGAACAGAATCCAACAATCACATATTCCAATCCAGCTGGTGATGTTGTTGAGACATTGCAAGCATGCATCTCATTGACAGGCTCAACAGATGATGTGCCATACAGAGACATTGAGAAGATTGGCACATCATACACATTCAATCTCACAACAGCTGAGAGAAACACATTGAGAGCATCAATTCCAAATGCTAACTCAAGAACAGTGTATTTTTACATCAAGACAGTGATTGCTGGTCAGACATATTATTCAAATATGTCAGCCACAATGACCATTGTGAATGCCAATCCAACAATCACAAATGCAACATATAGGGATAACAATTCCACAACAACAGCAATCACTCAGAATGACCAGATCATCATTCAAAATCAATCACAGCTGTTGCTGTCATTTTCTCAGCTGTCAGCATTGAAATCAGCCACACTGACATCAATTGCTGTCACAATCAACTCTGTGACACAGAGCCAGAGCCTGTCTGGAGCATCTCAGAGCAATGTCAATCTTGCATTTGGTCAGGTGAACACATCCAGCAATATAAATGCAAGCATCACTCTGACAGATTCCAGAGGAAATCAGACAACAATCCAGCTTGCAATCACAATTCAGGCATGGTCAGCTCCAACAGCCATTTTTTCATGCCAGAGGAGACAGAATTTCTATTCTGACACAGATTTATATGTCAATGCTGATTTTGCATCTCTTGGAGGCAAGAACAGCATCACAATCACATATTATTATAAGCTCTCAACAGCATCCTCTTGGACAACAGGAGGCACAATGGCTGATGAAAGCACAGTGACAATGAATCTGGACAATGAAAAGCAATGGAATGTCAAAATCACTGTCACAGACCTATTTGCCACAACAACATATTTGCTCAATGTTGACAAAGGAATTCCAATCATCTTCTTTGACAGAGAAAAGAGATCAATGGGTGTCAATTGCTTTCCTCAATATGATGAATCATTTGAATCCTCTGGTCTGGTCATTGATGACATTGTTTATGTTGGTCAACAGATGCTCTTTGACAGCTACACAGCCAATGACATGGGTTATGATGCTGTCTTGGGTGCTTATGGCTTTGATTTAATTCAGGGCATATTTAATGGCATCACAATCCCTGATGGATATGTGAGAGCATACAAGATCACAGCTCAGATTTCCACAACAAACAGCAACATGGCAAAGGTCAAGCTCAACAACATTGAGAGCAATCAAGGAAATACATGGTCAGGTCTCCAGACAATGAGGAAAATTGTCTCAACACCAATCTTCAAAGAATCAGACATTGAGCTTGAGCCAACATTCAACTACACAGCCAAGACAGGTTGCAATCTTTATTGTGGCAACACAAGCAACACAGGAATTGCTTATTTTTTCAATCTCACTGTGCATGGCTATTTGGTCAAGGCAAACAGCCAAGCCATTGCTCCAATTGATGAGGATGAGGATGAGCCAACACCAGCAACATAAAAAAGAGAGCCAGCAATGGCTCTTTTTATTAGCTCCAGAATCTCAGCTCATATGACATTGATAGATTATTTGGTGATCAATTAAACGAACAAACAACAAAAGGAGGACAAAGGCTGATGATTCTGGATGAAATAATATATGAGCAATTTTCAGATTTTGTGAATAATATATTGAAATTTGATCACAATATATTGTGAGAAAAGACATCTCAAAATGCCTCTCTGGTGGATGTTGTTTGACATTAGAATTCTGTTTCTTTATGTGATTTATATTTATATGATACTACCTGACAAAAGAGCTGGAGCAATCTGGCTCTTTTTTATTGTTCGCAAAACACAATAATTTTATATTGTCAAATATAGTTGACACCATGGATTTGACAAATCAGACAATAAATGTGATACGAACATTACAATCTGATGACATCTCAATCATTCGCTGGACATCTTGACCTCATAGGTGTAGTATATACATAACCAGAAATGGTTGTGAATCTTGACAATAAAACAAGGAGGACATCACCATGAAACAGATTTCAAGACACAAGAATCTCAAGAGAATTGGAGTGACCAGAGATGGATTCATCTTGCTTGAGAAAATGTCCAGACATCAGAGAGGATGCAAGCCTCTCAATGATGATCAGCTGGAGAGGATGTGGCAAAAGAGAGCCAAGACACCAGAGGGCTTTGCAATCCTTGATGATGAAAGCATGGGAGGAGGAGATGGCACATATTATGGCAAATGGACATCATGGAGCTGTGATGATCTCAAATCCATTCTCTCAGATGCTGGCATGACATGGATTGATCTTGAGCCAATTGAATTTGATTGCATAGATGTTTGCATCTGAGGAGGTGCATCATGAAAATGACATTGGAGGAGGCTCTGAATTGCCCAAAGGGCATGAGCATGGAGGAATATGCCAAGAGCCTTGCAAAGCTCAAGAGGCAACAAAAGAGGCTCAGCAAGCTGATTGATCAGAGGTATGATTTGGAGGATGCTCTGGAGGTGCTGGAGGATGAGGCTGGCTCTGAGAGATGGAAAAGGAAACAACAAGAGCTGGCTGAGGTCAAAGCCAAGATTGAAAAGCTGTGGAATCAGATGTGATCAGAGAGGAGCTGGAGAAATCCAGCTCTTTTCATTTGTTCACCATGCTCCAGACATTCCTTTTGTCAAATCAGCTGATTTCCAATGATTTGACAACATCATCATTCATAGCTTTCCGAATATTACATTTTTATTTCATGCCATTATTCGCTTGATGATTTTCCTATGCCGGTATAGAATATACATATCCAGATATAAGGAGGACATGATCATGGCACAGGATAAATTCACAAGGCTGGTCAGGATTGACAAGAATGGCACAAAGGTCTTTGAGGATTGGAGATGCTCAAGATGTGGAGGTGCTGGTGGAGCTGATGCTTGGATTTATACAGGATTTACATGCTGGGAATGTGGTGGCTCTGGCATGAGGAGCACACCAAAGATTTACAAGGAATACACACCAGAATATGAGGCAAAGCTCAAGGCTCAGAGAGCCAAGAGGCTTGAAAAAAAGCTGGCTGATGAGAGAGCACATGCTGATGAGCTCAATGCTGATTTTTACAAGAGGAATGGCTTTGATGCTGATGGCAACATGTGGATTGTGCTTGGCAATTCCTATGACATCAAAGATGAGCTCAAGGAGCTTGGATGCAAATTCATCAAGTTTCTCTCATGCTGGAGCTCAGATCATGAGCTGGAATCCATCAAGACCATCAAGGTCAATGCATCTGATTTTTATGACAAGGACATTGCTGGTGTCTATATGTGGCAATGTCCAAAGATTGCTGAGGGATTGGCAATCATCCAGCAAGCCAATGATGATCTCAGAGCATCCGAATCATCCAGCTCATATGTTGGCAAGATTGGAGACAAGATTGAGGTCAAGGCAAGGCTCACAAAATGCCACAGCTATGACAGCACATTCAATCATCACACTGTCACAACATTCATCAACATATTCACTGATGAGGCTGGCAATGTCTATGTCTGGAAATCCACAGCATTCTTTGATGCTGGTCTTGATGATGTTGTCACACTCAAAGGCACAGTGAAAGATCACTCAACATACAATGGAATCAAGCAAACAATTTTGACCAGATGCAAGGTCACAAAGGAGGTGAATTGATATGACATCAAGAGGATGGATTCTGGCTTTTAAGACCAGCAAGAGCAAGATGACACAATATTGGTTTTATAAGACCAAAAGCTCAGCTGAGATTGATGCTGAGAGGCTCAGGAGCAAGGGCTGGATTGTGGTGAATGTTTACCAGAGCCCAGCCAATGCAACAGTGATCACAAAGGAGGACACATGACATGTTGGAATTTATCAAGAATGCTGTGCTGGTAATTATGGGATTTATTGCTGGCTCATCTGTAATGTATTTCTTTGAGGTTTACATGGATTGGAGAGAGGAGAGAGATCATGAAATTTGGTCAGATTGAAAATGGATATGTGACACCAGAGAGACAGGCTGAATTCTTAGCAAAGAATGCTCATCTTGAGGGAATCATTGGCTATGTGAAGTATTACACATTCAGAGGTCAGGGATTCAAGGTCATCCATGTGAATGGCAAGGTGGCTCAGATCAACAAGATTTCAGAGGATGAGGTCAAAAGGATTGTCAGATGTTCAAAATTAAAATTCGGAGGTTTCTGATCATGACAAATAAAGAGGCTATTGAGCAATTGATTTGCATAAAAAGAATCAAAGAGGATTTCCATTCTCCTGTGAACAAACATGACATTGAGGCTCTTGAGCTTGCAATCAAGGCTCTGGAGAATTCCAGCTGGATTCCTGTCAAGACAGAAAAGATTTCTGAGGCTGAGAAAAAGGAGCTGGCTGAAAGATATGACATGAGCCCAGAGGATTTTGATGATTGCTGGAGATATGCTTGCAAGATGCCAGAGGACAATCAGGAATGTCTCATCACAACATCTGTCTGGGGATATGTTTGCATTGACACATTCCACATTGATGAGGATGGTGCAATGTATTTTGAGGAGCATGAGGATGAGGATGATGTGCTGGCATGGATGCCATTGCCTAAGCCATACACAAAGGAGGATTCTGACACATGACACAAGAGGAATATAATGACATGCATTGGGATGAAATCCCTTTTGGATATGAGGAGGATGACAATGAAACATAAATTTAACTTTTATTATGATTTCTTATATCCTTTATTTTGCAAGATTGTTGGCAAGAAATATGGCTGTTGTGGCAAGCTGAAAAATTGTCACAGATGCTGTGTCAAGAATGGATATGATGAATGGTAAAGGAGGAGCAATCATGAGAAAATTCACAGACAAGAGGCTTGAAAAGCTGGATGAGGCAATCAGCATATATTCTTGCATGAGAAAAATTGATGATGAGGTTGTCATCAAGATGAGCAAAGATTTGTTTATTGAATTGATTGCTGTCAATCATCCTTTTGTTACATATTCAAGAGATTTATTTCATCCTCATCAATACAAAGGCAAATATTTGGAATTAGTGCCAGCATTTGATTATGTTGCTGTGGCTTATTTCAATACAAGGACAGGCAAAGAGCATCATCTCAAAGAAATCAAGGAGGGTGAAAACAATGCCATATAAAAACAAAGACAAAAGGAGATCATACCAATCCAAATGGTGCAAGGATAACACCAAAGGCATATATCTCAAGCTGACAAAGACAACAGATGCTGACATCATCAGCTGGCTTGCTGGTCTGGATAATAAACAAGGATATATCAAGGAGCTCATCAGAGCTGACATCCTTGCCAATAACTCAATTGATTGATACAATTTGAGGGTGCATTGCAACAGCACATCCTTTTTATTCCTTTATCTTGGAGAAAAAGCTGGTCATTCAATGGCTGGCTTTTTTAATGCAATGAAAAGAGCTCCAGATCATCCAGAGCTCCTCTCACATCCTGACAAGAATTCATTTATGGCATTTAATTATATCATTTATTCTTTGATTCAATTCCAGCTCTCAAAAGCTCTTTGATTGAGCCTTGCTTATTTCCAGAATCAATGGCTTTTATTATGTCCTCATCCTTTTCAATGCTCAGATTCAAGCTCAATCTCATGCATTTTCTCTTGTTATACTCTTTATAGTAATTTTCATAATTGTGAGCCATCTCTTTTGTCTCCTGTCTCAAGCTCTTTCATTTTAATGTTCAAAAGTTTCAATTTATTGCAATTTACTGATGCAATTTGCTGTCTGATCTCTAAAGCTCAATTCCAGAGCCAGAGCCAGAGCTGATTGCTCTCCAATTGGACACAATTGCCCTCCGAAAAAAACGAAAGGGAAATTGATCACAGATGTTTCAATTCCGTCACCGTCACCGTCACATCATGTCGCATCACATCCTGAGAAGTATTGTCTCACTCTCGTCACCCAGAGACACTCCTCAGCCCTCCTGACCTAAGTCACCGAGCCCACCTCGCTCTGTTTATTATGGTCAGCCACAGCGAATCCCTGACCTGACAGATGCTTGGTGGTGATGCTACACCAAGATGCACCGAGCACATTTTTCACCATTTTCAAGCTGTGCTAAACTCTCGTTTTATATTTCAGAGCTTTCAGTTGGGAATCAAGCTCCTGAGCCATTGCTGGCTCTCATATTCAATTGTGTGTCATGATTCATTGACCAATAAATCTGGTCTTTCATCATAACATAGATTATTTTATATGATAAAGACCAGATGTGTCAATTATATTTTCATAAATATTTTCAATTGGAATGATTTTCCTCTCTCTTGTTTAGTATATTCTATTTTTTCAATCAGTGATCTCAAAATCTCATTCTTGGCTTTGACATCCAGCTCATGATATTTCTCAATGCATCTCTCCAATATTGGAATCCCTGTCTTGATGCTTTCAATTTCTTGCTCATCTCTGTCATCTGTCAATTGTTGCCTTGTTTCCAGCAATCCATTCAGCTCATCCTCAAGAATTTTCACTCTTGAAAGATATTTCTCTTTTGAATAGATGCCCTCCTCCAGCAATTCACAGCATCTCTCCAGCATTGCATCTTTTTTCTTGATCTCAGCATCAATCCTGACAGCCAGATTTGCTCTCTCTGATGCCTTGAGCTCAATCCTTGATGAATTATCATCAACATATTTCTGAAAGCCTCTCAGAGCCTCTGACAGCTCCATGAGCAATTGAGATTCCACATCATCAAATTTGGCTGAGTGATTTTTACAATTCAATGTGTTACATGAAATATATTTCACTTTGTTTCCATTCACTTTCATGACCATTGATGAGCCACATTCAGAGCATCTGACCAAAGATGCCAGAGGATTGATGATCTTGAGAGACCTCCTCACATTTGGTGCTTTTGATGTCAGCCTCCTCTGTGCCTGAGCAAAGAGCTCTGGCTCAATCAGAGGCTCATGCTTGCCTTTTGTCCATTCCTCATCAATCTTGGCATTCTTGACATGGAGCATGCCAGCATATGTCTGATTTTTTAATACCTCTCTGATTCTCTGGGGTTGCCATGCCTTGCCATTCCTTTGCATCAAGCCACAGGCATTGAGCTGATGTGCAATCTCTGTCAATCCATCTCCTGAGACATATCTGGAGAATATCAATCTGACAATCTCAGCCTCTGGCTCATTTGGTATCAAGACAAATCCCTTGCCTTGTTTCTCTTTGGAGAATCCGAATGGCAACACAGAGCCTGTGTAAAATCCCTCAAGCAATGCTGACATTCTACCTCTCAAAAGCCTCCTACATATGACCTTGTATTCTCTCCTTGACATAAAAAGACCAAATTCAAAGAATTCCTCATCAATCTCATTGTCTGATGCAAGATCATATGTCTTTGTTAATGTATGAATCAATGTGCCTGATTTCTTGAATACCTCAAGAATCTCAGCTTGATCAGCTTGATTTCCTCTTGATAATCTTTCCAGCTCAACAACACAGACAGCATCAAAGAGCCCAGCTCTGACATCAATCAAGAGCCTTTGCATCTCATATCTGGCTGAGATGGATTCTCCTGACACAATCTCTTTGTATATCTTTTTTATTATTAAATCATTTCTTTCACAGTATTCTCTCAGCAATTTCTCATGTCTGGCAAGAGTGACATCTCTTGATTCATTCTCCTCATCTCTGGATTTCCTCAGATATAATGCCACATTACTCATCAATTCTTTTTTCCTTTAAGTATTGAGAAAAATCATAAATGGCTTTCAATTCAGCCTCTGTGTAATTTTCCAAAGTGAATGTCAATGAGCTCTGGTCTCCATAGACAAGAGCCTCCATGCTCACATCAAAGAATGATGCCAGCTTGCTGAGATTTTTCAATGTTATTCCTTTATAGTCTTTTGAATACCATGCATTTATAGTTGATGGAGCAATGCCAATTGCCTTTGCAAGCTCACTCCTGTTGATCTTGTTTCTATCCATTAAAAATTCCAAATTGTATAAAAAATTCAAGCAAATCCCTCCTCTTATCCATTTTAATTGATATTTCAATATGTTGTAAAGAAAATACGATAAATAAATAATAATTTTATGGAAAAAAGGAATTTGTTATTGCATATCAAGAAAAGAGTGCTAACATTTATGGTGTATAGTATTTCAATATATTGAAATAATATAACAATAAATTGAAAAGGAGGCTGTGATTGATGGAAATGATCACAAAAGAAAAGAGCAACAATTTTCCAAATCTTGTTGCTGAGCTGGCAAGAATAAACATGAGCAAGCCAGAGCTGGCTGTTGCAATTGGGATGTCTGTGTCAACAATGTATGGGAAATTCAAAGGAGACACAGATTGGACATTGGATGACATGGATGCAATCAAGGCTTTGCTGGAATCCAGAGGATGCAAAGAGACATCTCTTGATTATTTATTTGGGAGAGGTCAGTGATCATCAGGAGAGATGTGACAGCTGAGGCATTGAAAGACATTTATGAGGTAATGAGGAGACACATCAAGGATTCTGATTGTTTCCTCTCACAACAAGAGCTCAGAGAGCTGAAAAAGAATCCAAACAATTTCATATCAGGAGGACATCACAATGGAAAATGAGATCATTGAGCAATTGGCTGAGGCAAAGCTCCAGAGCAAGATCATGACAGCTCTGATTGACACCATCCTTGACAACAGCAAGCTGACATATGATGGAGAGGGCTTGAGGATTGAATCTGATTCTGAGATGTTTGCAATCATCAAGGCTTTTTTCTCTCATGAGTATGATTATAGATTGACAGAGCTCAAGATTGAGAAAGAGGCTGAGCTCCAGAAAGCAAGAGAGCTGTCTGAAAAGAGCAAGACATCAGAGGGAGGAAAAAAGCATGGCTGAGACAAAGAAAAATGTCTTTGAGACATTGAATGCTCTGAATGTAAATGAGCACACTGAGACCAAAGACACAGGCAAGGTCAAGCTGACATATTTGTCATGGGCTTGGGCTTGGGCTGAGGTTAAAAAGAAATATCCTGATGCACAGTATGAGATCATCAAATTCAATGGCTTGCCATATGTCTTTGATGAAAAAACAGGATTTATGGTTTATACAACAGTGACCATTGATGGCATCACTCATGAGATGTGGTTGCCTGTCATGGATGGCAACAACAGAGCCATGCTTGATCATGCATATGAGGTCAAGACCAAATTCAGCACATTCACTGTCCAGCCAGCAACAATGTTTGATGTCAACAAGGCAATCATGAGATGCTTGACAAAGAATCTGGCAATGTTTGGTCTGGGTTTATACATCTATGCTGGAGAGGATTTGCCAGAGACACCAGATGAGGAGGTCTCAGCACCAGCTCCAAAGAAATCAAAGGCAACAAAGGCTGAGACAGCTGAGGATTCACACCAGAAAGCAAAAGAGGCATATCAGGCATTGATTGACTATTGCAAAGAGAACAATCATGACATCAGGGCTGTTGCAAAGGAATTCAGCCTCAATGCAAAATCATCAGCTCAGGATTTTGACACAGCAATGAGGAGATTGATCTTGGCTGACAGCAAGGCTGGCTCTGATGAGATGATGGAGGTGTAAAGATGCAAGAATCAGTAAAACAAGACAGAGAGAAATTCATTGGAGGCTCTGACATTCCAATTATCATGGAGCTCTCACCATTCAAATCCAGATTTGACCTGTTGCTTGAAAAAGCTGGATATAAAAAGAATGATTTTGAGGGTAATGTGTTCACAGAATATGGAAATATCATGGAATCCAAGATCAGAGACCACATCAATGCTGGTCTGATTTCCTCTTTTGTTGAGGGAAAGCACATTGAGGAGATTCCAGCTGAATGGGATGTCACACCAAATGGCATGAAAATCAGATGCCACACTGATGGTGAATGTGATGATTATATTCTGGAAATCAAGACCACAGCCCAGACATATGACAATATTGATGATTATGAGCTTTATTTGGTGCAATTGCTCTTTTATATGTTTATGACAGGCAAAGAGCATGGCATGTTGGCTGTTTACAAGAGACCAGATGACATGTCTGAGGAATTCAATGCTGACAATCTCCAGACATTTGAGATCAGAATGGCTGATTATACAGAATTGGTCAACAGGATTGTGAATGCTGTCATCAGATTCCTTGATGATCTCCAAAAGGTCAAGAGCAATCCATTCATCACTGAGGAGGAGCTCTTGCCAGCTGATGTCACAGAGATTGCATCAAGGATTGTGGCTTTTGAGCAACAGATTTCAAGGATGAAAGAGCTTGAGAAAAAGATCAAATCAGAAAAAGACAGGCTCAAGGATGCAATGGAGAGAGCTGGTGTCAAGCATTGGGAGACACCGAATGGATATAAGATCACATTGATTCCAGATTCTGAGGACAAAGCTGTGACAGAGGAATATTTCAATGCTGAGAGATTCATGCAAGAGCATCCTGACCTTGTTGAGAAATACATGGACACAAAGACAGAATTGAAAAAAGGGAAAAAGGGTTATGTCAAAATTACATCACCAAAGGAGGCAAAATCATGAGTGAATATGGCTCTTGCATGTCAATGGCTGAGATGTTCAATCTTGACAAGGAAAGAATCAAGATGGCTCTCAATGGTCAGCTTTTATCAGGAGAGGATGAATCTGGATTTGAGTATTCTCCAGCATCCAAAGAGGAATGTGATGAATT
>JAEIGA010004354.1_pt1 | contig 21911 bp, 15 predicted proteins | sample 9270691 | NCBI WGS metagenome assembly JAEIGA01 (sample SAMN17057246, study PRJNA624740) | gut metagenome | biome: biome; isolation source: fecal sample | host: Bos grunniens | place: China: Xizang | collected 2019 | reverse complement strand
TTTATTGCGGTTTCTACTGTTATTTCGTAATGCTTATCAAATCCTTATCATTGCTGATAAGAATACTACAAAGCAAAGAGAAAAAGTGGGCTGAAATCAAACGATTTCAGCCCACTGAGAGTTAATATGCAATTATTCCCACTCGATGACGGGAATATGGTTTGGGGGATATGTAGTGGTTTTGAGTATATTCTCTCCCCTACATATAGCCATATTATACCACTTATTTTGATTTACTAGGGCTTTGTTGGTCAAAAGTTGGTCGCACCACTAATTGAATTTCAACCAGCAATTGAATAGTTATTGGTTTCCAAAACTTTTGCACCCAACGCCTCCCTTGCTCACCACAATTGTATGGCATTCATATGTAATTGTCAATATTATTGTTAATCCCCTTTGCCTTAATCTCAAATAGTTTAAAATACAAACCCGAATTGTTGGATGCTCTTATTTTCAATTTGTCGACTATGCTTCCATGCTCGGACATCACTGCATTAATTAGTAGTACTTTTTTACACTTTCAAGAAATCCCTTCGTTTCAAGAAGCCCTGTAGGCACATCAAGTAGAGATTTCCTCGCATGCTCAATTTCCTCTATTGCGTAATTGCAGTACCGATAATTTCCCTCGTGAATATTCGCAGGTGGACGACACCTCATTATGGCATCAATAGTATCTTTGTATGCCGTCGTTCCGCAACGGACAAAGGCTTTCGTCAACGAGTTTCGAAGGCCATGCCAAGTATTATCCTCGAACTCAGGGTCAAATGCGGTTGTGAGAAGCGCTTCAAGTTCTGGCAAAAATGCAGGATTATGGATAGAGCTTATTGCCGCTGTCGGCCCATCGATATGAACGCCTTTGCCTTCAGGCGTTTTTTTATCACTCGTAACTTTTTTGACGTAATCACCGATGGCAAGACCGCTACCATATGTGATCAAATGCGCCTGCAATTGAATCGATGGTGTTTTTGCATATTCTCGTTCCATGGATTTACGCAGCTTTTCCCTTGAAATATCCTTGCAAGCACCACTGATTTCAAGCAAGAGTTCCTCGTCGGCAATAGGTAAAATTTCGCTGGCAACATACTCTGCACCTAAAGTGTTATAAAGATACCGCCATGCAGTCGAGCGCAGGTACGTATCGCTTGAATCTTTGCACATTTCAAGAGCATGTTCTGCAATCGAAGCATCCTGACATCTGTCAAAATAGTCGATGTGATCTTTTAAAATCATACCCTTTACACGTTGTTCGGAAACATTCTGACTTAGGCGAAGATTCAACTTGTCCGCAGGGAGTTTCTGCCGTAAATATACATACTTTGTTCCATCATTGTTTTTGTCAAAGATATATGCAGGCAACTCGGTCAGATCCAAAAATGTTGCTTCCTCAAGCGGATAGTCCAAGTACTGAATAACAGACAACAATTCTGCAGTAAGCGGCTTTAGAGAGAAACCATCAGAATAATATATTACACTGTTTTCAAAGCTCCAATCTTTCAGTATATTGGCAGTTATTTCTGTCAGTCTTGCTTTTTCTATCGGTGTTGGAACTACTGTCGATTTCTCAGACAAAAAGCGTGATACGGACCAAATTACAAACCTATCCATGTCAATCCGGTCAAAGAATTCAGATACTTTCACATTGTAGCCAGAGTGATACATTGCGGTCTGAAGTCGGCGAATTGCAGAGTGATGATCTGCCTGAATATCTACTTTCAAGAGCTGCCTTGTTGTCACATCAGGATTATCAATTGCATTAAGTAACCGGGCAGTTAATACGCTCTTTTTTTCTTCATCAAAGAGAATTTCAAAATACTCCTGTGCTGCCTCTCGTTTCAATGCATCATAGTCAATAGGCGCCCTGTACTCCGGAAGATCAACACCGTCAATGGATTTAATCAGTTCGGCGCATTCCGCATATTTCTGTTCATCCCTAACATACCAGAGAACAATTTCATAAAACGCACGATGTGACTTCAAACTACCATCCACATAAGCGGTTTTTAAACATTCAATTATAGTCGAATCAGCATATACCAGATCAGATATACGATGGGGTTCAGCCTCAAATTGTTCAGCAACCGATAGTGCCGCAGAATGTTGAGTTCCCGTTTCCATAAAGAACTTAACCATCGCATTGGACGCTGCTGTATTCCAAACTTTTGTAGACTCAAGATAAAACGATAGGACGGAAGTAAACAGTTCCGTATGACCGTCCCTATATAGGGAAACTGCAGATGCAATAGCAGCTGCAAGTACCTTATCCGCATCGTGGAAGTTGGGATGCTTCTCTTGAGTAAACCATTTGAGAACGCATGTAACGCTTTCAGCGGTAGACATCTGTTTCAGGCAGTTTACCAATTCAAAAGATTCATTCCCGATTCTGCGCTCATCATCGTCGCCTAACCTATATGCGATAAAACTAATTCCAGACAAGCAGTATTCAACATAGGAATTATGCTCTTCGGTTTCAAGTAAGTACTCATACATTCCTAAGCGAATATAATCTTCATTAACGCCACCGAACTTCTCCATCAATCGTCGTGTCGTTTCGGGGGTCTGAAGCTTATGTTGACAGAGTGCCAACATCGCCAGTCTACAAACTGTTTTATGTGTTGAGGGATATTGCTCGCAACAATCCAGAAGGATCTCGCGCACAGCATTTTTCTTGTCAAACAAAGAAGGATAGTTTCTCAAAAGATTAACCGCTGTGTACTGGGACACATAGTGTCGTGGTGTACTTATTCTGTCAAGCAATAACGAAAGAATTTCATTGCTCTTAACAAAATGGGCTAACTCAGAAGCGTCGAATAGATCGTCGTTAAGATGAAGCCGCAATGTTTCGAACTTATCGAATATCCGCTTGAATACTTCAATACGCAATTCCTCATTCAATCGATCTGGCTCAAATTTTACAAGAGCGGATGGACTATTTTCTGCCAGCCAATCAATCAGATTCCACCCGAGATCGAATCCAGTTAAGTAGCCAAGTGTATTTACCCAATGCGGCTTGATGTTCGCCCCGTCATAGAAAATTGGGGTCACATAATCTTTTGGCAAGTGAGACAAGCACTTTGCGGCAAGATATTCACGGAAATTATTATGTGAAAATTTTCATCCCGTACTCTCTCGCTTAAGCAGTCCGCTTTTCTTAATTAGTTCTCTTCCAGAGGAGGAAACCAAGGTTTGATATTCAGTTCTATCGTCCAAAGATTGCCGATGCATCAGTTGCATGGCAACAGCTAATGATTCTAACGATGTGAATACTTCAACATATCGCTCGTCCAGTTCTCCGGAAAACTTTTGATCATCTACATCGAATGTTTCGGTAATCAGCCTATCCATCAGTTGGTTCTTTGGAGGAAGATCATTATCTTTTGCGTAGATGCTTGCCAGTCTTACTAAATAAAACGGATTGAATAAAAGGTCGGAAACGCCCTTCGCATAGGCACAATTCCAAAACGAAGTAACATCAATTTCCGCAGATTTTAAATAACCCCGAAGATCTGATTCATCTAATTTCTCCAAAGCATAGACATAGAATCCTGGAAAAGTTCGAGATTCGTTGCGGCTTTCATTACCACAGAAATTGCTGCGGGAGGAGATGACGATGTTGACCGCGGGTGCATCTTGTGCATACAGTTTAATCTTATTCCTAAATTTTTTAGCAAGCTCACTGTCCAACTCATCATATCCATCTAAAAGCAAAGCGATTCGGTTAGGGGGAAGCTGTCGGTAGGACTCTGGTAATAGCTCCTGAATATCTTGTCCAGTATAGTTTTCGAGCGGGTAGAGAAATGTATGAAACCTACCAGACAGTTCATGAGCTAAATTCTTGAGTTCAATGCTCTTTCCCATTCCTGCGTCACACAGCATTAGAATTTTTTTGTGTTTTTGCACAGCGGTGCGCAGAGAAAGCCTTTTCTCTTGCGCCATCAGTCGAGCAAGAGAACTTTGGTTAGCATCTTCATACAGTGATACCCATCGTGGGATATAATCACTGATAGGTGCATAAGAAATTCTACCAATCTGATCGGGGTCAGCAAAGCTTTTCGGTTTTGGGTACAGCTCATTCAGCGCAAAATCCCCGTGCCCATCTTTGGTGTCAACCCAACGCTCAATAAGAGCAACTCGTCCATCCTGTATATATCCAACAAGGAATTGATGAAAGACGGAGGAGAGCCAATCAACACCTCCGGACAGACTGCCGCATCCGATTTCAACTAAACCCTTTTCGGGAATAGATATATTCGCATCATGTACATGCCCATGGAAGAAAAATGAGATGCCAATAGAGTTCAAATAGGCAATAGCTGTTGCACTGTCTTCAACCACGTCATGTGGGTCACCATGTCCATGAGAAAGTGCATGATGACAAAAGAGAATGTTCGTTAAACCACGCTTAACGTTAGCACGAATCGCATCAAGATCCAGCCTGCCCGGCGCAGCGTAATCTCTCGTAAGAGTCGAGTCTGCAAAAATGAAGTTCACTTTATCATGAACAGTAGCATACACGGCGGCAGATTCAAAAGTGTGCTTACTGCCATACAATGAAGTTAATTGGTCAAACAGAGAAAGTGAACCTTTTTCTAGGTCATGATTGCCGGGGACAAATTCAAATTCAACAACGTAATCTCTCAACTCTTCTTGTATCAAAGACAGATTGTCACGAGCAACGGCAAAAGAGAGTTCTTCGCCCCTATCTGCGATATCCCCAAGAATAACGAACAGAATATTCTCTCCAATATCAGCCGCTCGTCTGATTTTAGAGCACAATCGTTTGATACGTTCACTTGTCTTATATGCTTCCACCTCTGCTCTCAAATGTAAGTCAGAGAGAATATAAAAACGCATGGTAACCTCCTGTTTGTAGGATATGTGGTGGTTCTGGGCATAAGAGCCTGATTCCTTTTTGATAGAACACAATCTTTTTACTCTGCTCTTTATATGTATTGACCCCTACAGTAGGTGACACATTTTTTACTTTTATACAAACAATATTCTCAAAGGCAACGGTAACCTGTAAACCTTTAGTTTCGGAGAATCAGGACGCAAAAATGGTCAATCTTTCTCAGTTCGCAACAGTTCATTTCTCATCCGCATTTTCAGCATAGGTATGAGGCTGCTCCCTATAGTCCGCCACCTTGTAGCCTTCAATCACAGAGTAATCCTTCTTCGTTGCCACCGTCTGATCCGGGGCATCATCCAGTAGACCTGCTGCGTCAAAGTATATCCGCTCTAGATATTCATACTTGGAATAGATACCCTGGGTGCACCAAACCAGCGCATTTCGCACATAGGCCGCGTGTTTTGCGAACAGCGCATAATCCAGCTTTACGCCCAATTTCGCCGCAAGTAGCACCGAAAACGCAATAACGCTTCTGGTATTGCCCTCACGGAAGGGGTGGGTCTGCCAAATTGATGCCGTGATACGGACAATCTTAAACAGCAATGCCTTTTTCTCATCTGCCGCCTTCAGCTTGCTGATCTCTTTGGAAGCATCATCCAGTTGCTTCTTGATCTCACCGGGTGTAGCATAGCGCACTGTATCGCCACCCAGCACTTCCTCCGGTTTCATGATAGGAATAGTACGAAAATCACCCGCCCATTCATACAGTCCACCGAAGATCGTCCTGTGGATGTCCTGCAGGGTCTCGGTATTGAATTTTTCATAGTTCCGGGCATAGACAATGCCCATACTCATTTTGGTCAGATCGCCTTCAATAATCTTCATCTGTTCAGCATCCTTGATCTCCGGTAAGTTTCTCAACACAGGTACATCGTCATACAGATATGGGTCCTTATGTTCCGTCTTTCTCATTACATCCCCTCCACGACCCGGTACTGTACCAGCGCTTTCATGTAAATTTCCATATAGCTTCCCTCGCCTTTTGCCCACAGCTGGAGGCTTTCATCCGTTTCTGGTTTGGCGCAAAGTCCCTCCAGCGCCGTCATAGCACCAGAGAACTGCAATGCCTCCTGCCGTTTCGCAACTGGCAGAGCATCCATCTCTGCGCATTGCTTCAAAAATACAAATGTACGATACAAGCCCGCATCCAGGATCCTGGCGGCGCTTTCCAACCGAAGTTGGTCCTTCCGAACTTCCTCCATTTGTGCCCTCAGAGGTTCTCGATGAGTAATCGCGTGGCGAACAGATAACACATCCTCCTCACGGAGATATTCACTCTTTTTCTTTCCTTGGATAGAGTATTGCAAATAAAAATAGTCTTTGCCCGCTATTTTTTTGGTGGTCACATAACCCTTCGGAATAGTCTGCAACTGCGTGCGAAGTAGCACATCCGTACGCAGTAGATCCTTGTACTCATTCAGCAGTTCAATATATCGCATATACACTACCTCCTTGTGTTCGGGGGCCGGGCTCTAACACTTGTATTACTATTATACCCATTTTAACCCCTTGTGTCAATAATTATCAGAAATGACGGGGTTAATTAATTTGCCTTATTTTCGTCCATCTTTGGCCAATATATTATTGGGAAGATAAATCGTTCAGGACAAGAAAGAATATTGTCAAAAGCCCCAGAAAACCAGTTCGGTTTTCTGGGGCTTTGGGGGTGGCGTAATAAATACGATACATTTGGATAACACGGTAGATAACGTTCGGATGATTGGTTCTTCACTTCTCCTTTCCATATCACCCTTACTATCCACATGACTGTTCAGGGCACTGTACTATCGTACGGTTCAATATTTTATTCACATTACTGTGTGTCACCCATTGCCTTTATCTCTAACAGCTTCACATATAAATCCGGGTTGTTAAACACGATAATTTTCAATTCGTCGACCACTCTTGTCGTTATCTGATACAGCATACCCTTTGGACTATAATATGCATATCTTGATGCCATCAATCGGTTTCCTTCGTATCTAAAGTTGCTATCCATAACAAATACAACTTTTGAAAACTCTTGCCCTATAACATCGTGCGCATTTTTATCGCTTATGACTGCAAGACTATCAAAGGGATCTTCCGTATATATCGAGGTTGTATATTTAATTGGTTGCCAGCCTCTTTCTTGGTACAGATATGCAATATATTTTGCCAGGTGATTCTCGTTACCAATATACTCAACCGTTACGCAACTATAATCGAGGTGGTCCTTGCTTTTTCCAATATCAAACAAATTAGTGATAAATGATGCCAGTTCTTTATTTGTCCGAATTTTTGTGGTCAGTTTTTTGGCGCATACAGGAATGTCGGGGTGTTTCGTTTCTAAATAGCTTTGGACATCCCTATCTTCTCCTGAACGCAGGTACTGCTTTGGATCATAACAAAACACAATTGGAATCTGTTTTTGTTGGCTGCCTTCAATGATCCATTCCATCTGTTCGCTACTAATTCTTTGTGATTCATCGATCAATAGGATAGAGCATGGACTCAACAAATTGTTGATAGATATCTTATTAACTGATGCAATAGAGTATATTGTCCACCCATACGTTTCCTGCAGTTTTCTGTGGCCATCATTTAGTTTGCCGCTATGAATAAGTACTACATCGGCGCCCCTCTGTATAAAATCCTTGGCAATATCATAAAGCAATAGGGTTTTTCCTGTGCCGGCATTAGCAGCAATGCAAAAGTATGCAAACCCGTCTGCGTCTATTTTCTCTTTGATCTCTTTTTTGACATTCTGCTGACTAGTTGTGAGAAAATACTCTCCATTCACGAATTGCTCTGTAGAGTTAAATGGCGAAATTAAGTAATTCGAAGGGACAAATTCCTTATCAGGATCGATTGCGACATTCGGCTTGTGTTTTTTGATAATCTCAGCAACATCACCGTCGGCTATTCTGCGAACAGATTGTGTTGTGCTGTCATATACAAAAAAACCATCATTTTCTACATAAGTAATCACTACAATCGGCTTCCCTAAGAAATTCAAATAGTAGTGGTTAATCTCCATCTGTTTTTTGATTTTTTCTAGCTTGTTTGCAATCTTCAATTCACTCTTCAGTTCAATATTAAGGATGAACTCATCACCAAATCTCAGCAAGTCAAATTCTTTGCCAATTTGCTTGATGGAATAAGAAACAAAATAACCATCATAGTCTTTGTAAGTGAAACCATGAGTACTCATGATTCGGCAAAAAGATCCTAAATTCCTTATCTCATGAGTTTTTAGTTTTTTAAGGCGTTTATCCACTGTCGGAGAATCAATGGCGGAGGCGCCCTGGAATGTGCAAAGTAGATTCTCTGTCTTCATAATTAGCTACTCCCTTGTATGTTACTGGTAAAAAATTTGCGCATTTAGTTGGATTATTGATCATTAATATATCGTCAAGAGTATGTCTAGGCCACAGCAATAGATAGTACCACTACTGTGGCCTAGCTGCGCTTCAAGCGGTCCTTGATTGGTGCTAAGCGCAAAATAAATCATTTAGACAGTGATGGCCAATCCATCTATCCGTCTCTTCATTACATATATGTAGTTAGGGTTCCAGAAGGTGACATTTCTTTTTTCAATTTTTCACTTATATTGCAATCTCATAATTGTATTTTATGAAGTTCCATATGTTATTGGGAGAAAGCGATATGCAACAGGCCCAGGAGCGTTTGCTCCTGGGCCTTGCTGTATCTTTTCTTTTCGGTCCGGAGGTGTATACAGCGTGGATGACGCATGCCACAGGTGTATCCTCCTTATTTATTCAGCGTAATATCATAGATCGCGTAGATATGGGAGGAACCATCCTCCAGGGTGCATTCCAGGAAGAACAGCAATCTCTCGCAGTCCTCGCCCAATTCCACAGTAAAGGGAGTGGGCTCCATGTCCTTATGCAACGTAGTCTGCCAAACGCATTCATCGTCCGCGACGATCTTCAGCACCGTATCGTCGTCAGCTCCGGCAGCCATGTTTTCCTGCTGCATCGCAACGGCAAAGGTAACGGAAGTATAGCCGCTGTCCTTGATATTTGCCAAAGCAAAGGAGGATTCGTGCGCCTCACCTGCTGCGGCAAGCGCCAAAACGGTACAGCCTGCAATACCGAAACCAATCATCGCATCCGCTGTATCAAAGCTCAGGTGCACGCTGGTATGCAGCAGGATACCGCTGTAGATTTTTTCGTCGCCGATGGTGAAATAGTTTTTCTTCGTCGAGCCGTCATAGTAACCGTCCTCTACATCCACAGCACCATAGTCATTATCCATCTTGCCGATGTGTACATCGTAGAAGCCGAAGGTTTCAATTAGATCACAAGATTCACCGTAATCTGCGGGATTTCTCCCGGGGAACAGATCGGTTTCCACATATCCATCCGGATAAGCGACAAGATTTACAATACCCAGCGCAGGGCGGTACATACTGCCGTTGGTGGCCTTGCCGGAAATAAATTCCAGATGCTTGCATCCCGTCACATCCACCACATATTCCTGGGGTAGCATGGTACAATCCACCTCGACGGTCTTGATCAAAACACCGTCTGCATAAATCTCAATGGTATCGTTCTTATATACGTCGCTGTTGGCAATATGACCTGCAGTGAAGGAAATCGTATCGTATTTGCCGCTCAAATTGAAAGAAACACACGCAGGTCTGGTGTCTAGCCAACTGTTCGATGCGATCAAAATAATACCTTCATTATACTTCACGCCGCCCATAGAGAAGGCGGTGTAGCTGCTGGAGCCGTCAAAAACCGCTTCCTCAACAGCGCTGCAAATTGCGAACGAGCCGAGCTCGGATACCATTTTGACTGGTCTGTTGGGCAGATCCCGGGAAGAATACCAGACCGTTTCAAGCGCCGCCTCTGTAGTAGCAACATAAATGTCACCGATACCGAAGAAATTACCTGTCCCATCTCCGTATTCCAGGTTTCCTTCTTCGGTCAGCCATGCGAATTTCAGCTGATGGCAGCCCCCCACATTGACTGTTGTCTTTCTGGGAAGCTCATGGGAGGAATAAACCTCCTCATGAATGATCTTTCCATCAGCAAAGACTGTCAGCCACGCTGAGCCGTCGCTGCTGTTGGAGGTTCTGTCTGCCACGCCCGCGGTAAAGGTCAGATATTTGTACTTGCCTTCAAGGTCGAAGTAAATGTCCTCCTCGTCATCGGTCATAAGTCCCTGGGACACATAGGTAGCGATAACATTCTCATATCGAATGGTACTCATATTGATGTAGGTGGTTTAGGGGGGATGTAGTGGTTCTCATTATACATACGGCCCTACATATCGCCGTATTATACCAGTTATTTTGATTTACCAGGGCTTTGTTAGTCAAAAGTTGGTCGCACAGCTGACTAGATTTCGGTCGGCCAACTTTCTTTCTCAAGCATCAGATACCATTCAGGTCATTCCTAAGTACCACAATCGCACTATATTAATCCATAATTGTCAATTGACGAAATGTTTTATTATTTCTATAAAGTTTCCCCACCGGATAGGAAAGCCGTGAAGAGATCTTTCCTGCTTATCCTATGTTGTTTTACACCAATTTCGTTTGGCTGCCAAAAGAGCAAATACGGACAGTCCTATCCAAGCAACGAACAAGATCATACTATTACTGCCAGAAAGAAGTATATTCCCATCCGACAGGAACGACAGAGGGGTTGCAATCTGAGCAGCATCCAAGCCAAAACTATAGGTAGCAGCCGGAATCAGCAGTATCACACCGCTGATTAAAAACGTTTTTTCAAAACCGTCGCACCGTTCCCCGATAAAAACGCACAGATGCATGGGGATCATCAGAGCCAAACCCTTGCCGACATAGAGCAGCGCAAGGAATGTTCCCACGGACACATCGAATCCATTCAGCATTCCAATACTTCCGCATGGAGCAGACAGGATCAACAACCCCAAGAGTTCTGTCGCGCGCCACCACTCTTGCCCGAATACCAGTAGCCATACCAGCGCTGAGATACTCAATGCCACAGCATATTTCGTCCGAAAAAGCTTGTTTCGGCCTCCAGGGGTAGAGCGGAGAACTTTCTTCACGTCTCCATGCTGCTCGTAAGCAAAGAGCGGTGACAAGCAAGCCACCAGGAAAATCATAGCCAACAAGCCGTTCTTACGCTGGAGCCGCCAGGCATCGCTGCCATAGATGTTCAGAAATGCGGTCTCATCCACGATCCACGTCCCGTCCTCAGTATCAGCAACTGTCTGTTCCAATCGTTCCAACGCCGCTTCAAAGGGCGCCGTATCTTCCAGATCCGAAGATTCCACTGCCTGCCAGGCCGCCTCTATGTAATCATAGGTATTCTGGGTCACCGGGCCCTGGATCTGGGCCACATACTGCCGGTAGACCAAATCAGCGGTTCGGTTGTAGGCGCCGCTGTTGCATTGTATATCCCGGGTGAGCAATACACCCAGAATCAAAAACAGTCCACCAAAGCTCAAAAACAGCAATTTGTACCACTCGAAACCGTACAGACCCAGATGCCGCCGCACGGCGTCACCTGCCCGGTTCCATAGATGGAGCCACTTCCCCATCCGATCCCGGTTACCAAAGGGATACCGTCCGGTCAGCACCCATACGGTTGCGATGCTTACAACCGCCACCAGGATCACCAGCAGTCCCAGCAGCAATGTCCGCCGCTCCACCGGGAACTCAAAGAAGTTGATGTTCACATAGTCCGTGTACAGTTCCGTGGTAAACACATAAGAGAATACATTGACGTACCGAAGGGGGCTGAATATGGACTGGGGCGGCACAAGGGTGTAGAGCAAATATTCCACCGACAGGCCTACAGCTGTCATCATCCAGCAAAGCTGCACCTGTTCCAGAAAACTCAGCAGGAACCAAATCAGAAGGCCCAGCAAGAAGCCGCAGGCCGTCTTCACAAAGAAAAATTGCAAAAGAAACTGGGAAATGCTGCGCTGCGCCGTACATTTCTGAAATTCCGCCAAGGACTGCAACGGCCGGGACAGATCTTCCCAACCACCATCCAGACACAAGGATAGCCCCAGAGGCAGATAGTAAAGGATTAGGGTCATTCCCGCAGAAAAGAGCAGCAGAATCAGAATTCGGGAAAGCTGCAGTTTTCCACGGCCTGCCGGACAGGACCGGACAATGGCAGCCAGCCCCTTTTGCCGCTCCTCCAGGAACGCCATCACGAATAGCAGGATCATCGCCAAATATGCCCAATCTGTCAAAGAGAAGGCCAGCCAGTCCTGCATCGCCCGGTCATTGCCCAGAGAAGTTCCATCGGCAGCGCAGCCGGCAAAATCTTCCGCCGTTTTGATGATATTGCGGTACACGAAGGAATCCCGGTTGCTGTTAAACACGCTGGACATTTGCATCTGATAAGCCTGAGTCTGGACACGATCCAGATAATCCCCATAGCTGCGCAGATGTTCCGCCTGGGCCAGCAGCCGTTGTTCATTCTCCGTAACAGACCAGAGATCCGGGAAAGCTTCCGCAATTTCCGCGGGCGTGCTGCCAGCATAGTCCGCCAGTAGGTTACGGTATTCCTGCGCGTCGGTAATCAACGACGGGAAATTTCCGTCACACTTCTGATAGAAGAACAGGAAGAGGCACAGGATTGGAATGCACAATAAGGCCAAACGGCGTTTGCGGTCAGAGAAGATTCGCCTCCACTCATTCATAACGGTCCTCCCCCAGATAACATAGGTACACATCCTCCAGGCTGGGCGCATGGAGCACCGGTTTCCAGTCCGCGGGAAGGGAGTCGATCAGTTCCCTAGCCGTACCGGAACGCAGCAGTTTGCCTTCCTTCATCAGCAGAATACTGTCCGCAATGGCTTCAATATCGCTGACGATGTGGGTCGCCAGCAGCACAATCCGGTCCTGAGAAAGGCGGTAGATATGATCCCGGAGCCGGGCCCGTTCTCTGGGATCCAAACCCGCTGTGGGCTCGTCCAGGATCAGCACCTTAGGATCTCCCAAAAGTGCCTGGGCCAGCAACACCCGCTGTTTCATACCGCCGGAGAAGCTGCCCACCTTCTTGTGCCGCACATCGGTCAGATTGGTCATTTCCAGCACCCGGTCAATTTCACCCTTAACCGCTTTTCTTGGAATCTCCTTCAACCGGGCCATGTAGACCAGAAAGCTTTCCGCTGTCATGCCCTCATAGAGACCCTGTTGCTGGGTCATATATCCGAGCACTCTGCGGTACTCGGTACCCATTTTGAGAATCTCGCTGCCGTTATAGGCAATAGCGCCGTCGTCACGCCGGAGATTGTCAGTGATCAGGTTCATCATGGTGCTTTTGCCGGCACCATTGGCACCCAGGATGCCGTAGATTCCCTCCTGAAAAGTATAGGAAAACCGGTCAAGCGCCACCTTGTCACCGTACTTCTTGGTCACTTCCGTTAATCTCAGCTCCATGGGCTATTCCTCCCGTTATCCTTGATTACTCCAGAGAACCATCGCTTTCATATTATCCTTTAAATCTAGCATCACCGTATAATCCACAATGCCCTTTGGGGTAATGCTCTGAAGATTCATAATAATTTTGTCTGTGTCTCCGCCAATGATTGCGCGGCTGCATTTGTTTGGATCTCCCTCAATTCCGGGAATCTCCTCCGGGAACAGCTTGCCGCTGTAAATCATCTGACCCGACAGATCGATCACATCGATAAATCGGATCCCATCCACGGAGTAAATAAACGCGGCAATTCCATCCATAATGTCGGGGCAAACTGGATTGGCATATTCCCAGGAATATACTTCCACCCATTTTCCGTTTTCCAGTTTCCAAACGAATGCGCGTCCGTTATCGTAACCGGGCAGATAAATTGTTCGTTCCTCTGTTACCCATATCGGTTCGATGGTTACCGCGATGCCAGTCTCTTCGTAAACCATCTCAGTTTCCCCTGTCTTAGCATTGATCTTTAAAATTCTGACATCAGAGGGCTCACCTTTTATAAAAACCTGTATCATTAGATAAATATCGTCCCCAACAAAACGGACGTAGGGGTGTACTGCCCGGTCGAATTTTTCGTCGAACAGCACGGTGTACTCCTGGGAATCGTCCAAGGGGGTAGATACCAGCGTCACACGGGTGTGGGTGTTCACGCCCTCCACAATATCCATTTGTCCTAAAAAATAGAGCTTATTTCGGTGAATCTCATACCACTGAGGATTGTATTTCTGTATCACATCTTCCATGCTGATACGCTTTACCAGCTCCCGGTTGATGCCGGACAAATCGCCTTGATACAAAAAGTAATCCCAGCCGTCACTCATTTCTCCCTGCTGCAGCCAATATGCTTTTCCCTCACCCGCGTAAAAGAAACCGCCTCTATCAACAAGGGCACCACAGGCTGCGGAATCATGGGTGCAGGAGGGATCCGCGCAAAGCACACCGGAGATCCCACTGGCCTTATCATAGTAGTAGACGGTTTTCCCCAAGCAGCCGCTGCCGAAGAACAGCTCCTCGGTCTCCTGAAAAGCGAAAACGCCAGAGGTAGTGCCTCTGTATTTGTTTTGGGCATCGCAACCCAGAACCAGATCAGCCGGTTCCGTCGGATTCATAACGCCCTCGCATCCGGCCAACAGCAGGCACAGAGCCAGCAACCATAAAACGATTCGTTTTATCATGATGTTCCACTCCTTTTCCCTTTTCTCGCTTCTGTGAGCATGTTCCCGGGGAAATGCAGACAGGGAGACAGCGTGCTGTCCCCCTGCGGCATACTTATTGTTCCGTAACAAACTGCTGTTTTCGCCCAACCGGGACCGATGCATGACATCTGATAATTCCGGTAGCTATTCAGCAAACCAGGCAACACCTTACAGTTATTTTATTGCAAACTGATTCGCATGTCAAGAATTGTAAAGAATATATCCGCCCAAATCAAGGTTGCAGAATTCAAAAGAGAAATATGCGTGATCAATCAGTGTCTCTGAGATATATGTTGCAGTCGAGTGAAGCGTCCCATTCGCTGTTGTAGATGCTCCGATCAAGTTTCCTTCGCTATCATAGGCCAGTACCCAAGTTTCACATGTGGCATATTCGGGAGGAACGGCTCTTGATCGCGATTCAGCATCAAACACTGCTGTCGCTGACCAATCCGCGACGATGCCACTTCCGGTACACCAGTATCCAGCGGCACTTCTCGTAAATAAGGTCTCCGAAGTTGTCGCGAAAGCCAGGCTGGATAAACTCACCAGCAAGGCCAGACAAATCGCAACATTAAGAATTCTTTTACTTAATTTCATATTATGCACTCCTTCTTTTACCATACTTCTTTTTACCATACTTCTAGACTATTTATAGAACAGCAGCTCGAGCAAGGATTATTAGCCCATCGGAAACACCCCTTTTTCTTGTCACATAATATTGCGAAACAAAGAGAGAACCTGCAACACGATAAATAAATATATCGATTACAAATTCCAACTCACAGAAGATTCTGCCATAGTCAAAACAACCGCTAGCTGTCTCTTCACGCTATATATGTAGTTAGCATTTCAAAAGGTGACATTTCTTTTTCAATTTTGCACAGTTAACATATTCGTCCCTAATGCAAGAACAATCTCCAAGTCCTGTTAGCGTCGGGCTGAAATGACCACCAATTGGCGATTTCCGCTGGGCCCGAACACTGCTTTGGTATCAAAGTTTGGTATTTACGATACCATGTATCTTCTATTGCACCTATAGGATGAGCCATTTGTTTGTCAAACAACACAATATTTTTCCAACAGAGCATAACCACTCTATGCCTGGAGGGCTAAATCGGTTATCCTCCTTAATATACTCTTTGGGATTGATCCCTGCGTCGTACTAAAAATTGCTTAATGAAAAAGGCCACCCTTCCGAACGTGATTCGGAAGGGTGGTTTTGCATATACAATAGAATATACTTTCTTATAGCCTTATGTACTAATATTGAAGCTTGAACTATCGGTAGCTACGAATCAGGCGGTTTATCGTTCAACCCTATGAGCATCTATCATTCTCTGTAATACAATCAAAAATAACTTTTATGTCTTCATTCGAGATTACGCCGCAATTCACAGCATCTTCCAACCTGTGGAACTGGCCATCATGATAAATTAGCATATAGTGCAGCGAAGGATATTCGAATGTGTAGCCCGCAACAGTTTCTCTGCCAATGGCTTCAGCCACCAAAAAGTTACCCCACACATATATTGCATAGGCATCATCAAACTGACCAAAGCAAACTAAATCCTCCGCATCCTTACGATAAGAAGCACAATAACATGCAAGAATACTCTCTTTCGTACCATCATCCAAGACAACGCCACATAGCTCATCAGGCACACTTAAAAACACCGTATTGTTCTCCGGTACTTCTGCGTTTTCAGGCGGCAGAATTTTGACAGGAGCGGTGCTAGGCGTGGTGCCTTGGGAAGATTTAATGTCAACCAAAGGGATATTCTGCTCGGGTTGTGTGTTTCCTCCCTGCTCATAGGCGTGACAGCTAGTTAGCACCAATATCAAAGCCATACAATAAATGATCGTCCTGTACATACACATCCCTTCCTATTTTACCACACTGCAATTCCAACACGTTCTTTTTCTTGCGATGTTCCGATTATTTTTATGGTGTAGTTACCTGAGATAGTGGGTGCAAACTGTACAATCTCAAAATTACCATACGGTACCGAAGATGATCCCACAAGATTCCCATTTGGGTCATATATGTACAATTCTAAGTTTGCTAAATTGTAACCGCTTGCTGTTGAGCTATCCTCACAGTTACATATTGAATTGCGTTTTAGCCAGAATAGCGCTATTCTGCTTGTAGAATTCGTTTCTGCATCAATATATACTGTTTTGGAATAAGGAAATTCTTCAGAATTGATGCTATATGACCAACAATTTCCTTTTGCCAAGACCCACCTTGCCCATTGCGCGTCCAGTATACCTGCTCCTTCTTTATTGCTGATTTGTGGAGTAATTTGGATAGAACTAACGAATACATCTCCTTTTGCACCATCGCCCACTGCTTCAACTTTTTCAGCAGCACTTGCCATGAGCACGGCGCCAACAAGCGCCTGACGAATTTTCAAAAAATCATCATAGCAACACATTTGAGCAATGACACCTGCCGCCTGTGGTGCAGCAAAGCTTGTACCATGTACTGTACTTCCGGCAGAAGTATATCCCATAGATCCGCTGGCAACCAGATTGGGTTTTTCAGCGCGCAACCCATACGCAGACACATCCCTTTCCATGTAGGACGATGTCCCTCGAATTGTGAACCCAGAAACCAAATCAGATCCATTATGAGCCAATTCACCAACAGTTATTGCGTTATAAGCCATACCTGGAGAAGTAATATATGATGAATTATTGCCCGCAGATTTTACGAAATGAACATCATGCATTACCGCCAAATGATCAATCCACGCCGAATATATATCGTAATAGCCAGTCACACTAGGATAGCCAAGGCTCGCGTTAATAATACTTACTCCATTGTCAACAAGCCACTCTATACCGCCGTACAAACTGACGGTACTTTCGATGCTAACACAATAAAGCTGTGCATCTGGAACAATACCATAATCACCATTTTCATCAGATGCCACAAGAATTCCCGCTACAACGGTCGCATGATCACTGATCACGGAATTTTCTTGGTTTATCGTTATATTGGCATTTTCCAAATATTGATTGGTTATATCGGGAATTCCTTCTGCTTCAACAATCCCTATTTTGACCCCCGAACCAGTATATCCATAGGTATCTCTGATGTAACCTGCTCGCGTAATTGTATTAGCAAGAATTAAATCAGTGATAGCATCCTCATCGAGATTTGACACAGCTTCATAAGTATTTTGCTCAGACTCCGAAGTGACAAGCTCATTGGAAATAGAATACATTGAAACAATTTCGCTATCCCGAGCTGCACTAACCGCACTCACCATGTCAACCTCAACTATCGCTATAGGTGCATATGTACTTACAAACACTTGCTTTTCCTCAGGGAATGCACTATCGATAATAGTATTATTATTTTCTAAATAACACTGCTTAATAACCTCACGTTTCTTTTCAATCGCGAGCTGTAGCTGTTCCTTATCTGCTGCAAGGCGTTCACTAGCTACTGATAATGACATTTCGGCATTTTGAGCTCGAAGATATATCGCATACTCTTCGGGATATAATGAACTAAATAATGATAATGCTTGATTGTAATCAATGTCATTCATTACAACATATGCCCATGAATTTTCGGAATCCGATGTCGTGCTTAATTGTTCACGCAGATCTGGTGCTATTTTTTCTGTTGCCGCCCGTGCAACGGTTATTTCTCCCGATAGCGCTACACATAGAAATATTACAACCGCCAAGCATAAAGCCATAGCTTTTTTCATGTAGATAACCTCCTATTCAGAATTCTATATAGATTGAAAACAACTGATATCATCATTCTATCATCTTTTGTTCTGTTGTAATTATACAGTTACTATTTAACCTTTTTCACTTCGCTAATTCCGCCACTAAAAAAGTGTATTAACGGGTTAAATATGTAAACGATATCATTACAATAGTTGTTCGCTACAAGATATATTTCTGGTAGTGAAGTTTCGCCTTTTGAAAGCGTTTATCTTCGTGATTATTTTGTTACATAGCGTCTTTCTTGAGATAATCAACGGCAGCAGCGCTTAGCAACATTGCAGTCAAGGCAGCCAACAATATCCCGTGTGTCTCGCCTGTATCGGGGTTCTTAATAGCATACCGGCTATGCACGTTATAAATGGTTTCAATTTCTGCATCGGACAGAAGGTTGTTCTGGTATGCCTCCTGAAGCGTAAACAAATTTTCACCATCGAATGCGTAAATCTGGAAACTTCCACTATGCCAGAAGTCAAAACCAGCAACCTCCATCACGGTTTCGTCTGGAATTGGCCCATTCAAAAGAAAAATGCCACAGTTGCCAATGATGCCATAATACAAAGCTTCACCATTCCAATTCAGTTCGCAGCCATACTGCACCGTCCAGAATTCTGAAATTCTTTGTCGCATGTCTAAGTCTGTATTCGAATCGGTTGCTGATACATATGTGGACATCGAAAGGAAAAAGAAAACACATATTGCACATATAATCAATTTTTTCATCGACTTACCTCATAATATCAAAATCTTTTCCAGTATTTATTCCCACTCGGTCCTGGTTTTCTTAATCCTTACAGTTTTGTAAGGATGGTTTGACACAGGATATCTGTGGTACTTACATTATCCGGTAGATTCTCGCTATCGGATTTTTTGTTGCCATGGCGTTGCCACAAGCTATTTGTATTATAGCAAGAATTCGTATTTTATCAATAAGTATCATGCATTATTTTTAATTAATTTACAGGATAACCTATCATCAATAAAAAGGCTGATCCTTCATTGATGAGTACACTACTGGCTTATCTAAGTTGTATTTTTTGACGATGTTTTGTACAACCATAGCAAACCACTCTGGAGCATATGGTGATACATATATATTTTTAATTAATACATTAAGATTAATCGGATGAGAAATGCCTTTTCCATCATTTTTAGGGTTCCGAATGAGAGCTCGTACTTCGCGCTCGTGCTCAAATGATTTTCGTTTATACCAAAATGCTCCACAACCAATACCTGAAAACTGCTTGCCGTAATCGATATATTTCACTTTTCCGATATCCACATAGGGATCTTCATCCAATGCTTGGTACAACCGCTGGTATGTAGTTTCTATAGCGACTGCATTGGTTACGTTTACTGAATACAACTTCCACATAGCTTCGGATTCAAAGTCATTACAATGCCAGCAACTTATGCATGTATTTTTTCTGTCATATAGCCCGCTTTGAGACAACTCAGTTATTAGCCTTTGCGCAGTTAATTCTAGCTTGTCCTCTGAGATATCTTCGTGTGATATCCCTGGTGCTGTCTTTATTGCATATCGGAAGAATTCTAAATAATAATCATTCCATGTCCTTTCTCGTTCAAGAGTACCTTTAGCACCCTCAAATGGATCATCAAATGATTCTGCTGGTGCAAAATATAAAGATTCTGTACATAGCATGGAAATAAATTTTGCTATGTCCATATATCTCCACAATTTATCGTGTGGATTAGGAGACTCAAAAGGATCTTTCATCCAATAATAACGCACCACTGTTTCGTCAAGCAATATAGCACATTTATCACAAAGAATCGCGGGCTGTCTATCCTTTAAATAACCTAAATGCGCAGTCTCACTTTCGGAAAAAGGATGACCACAATTTGTACAAGCCCTTCTGTTTTTGTGATAAAACTTGTCTAACTCTATTGTATGATTATTTGTCATTTCTTGCACCAGATCACCCCCAATAAAGACAAGTGAAAATAACACCCATATGGAATCCAGATAAATCAAAACATAATTTATTCGCGATACCTAGTATCACGGAACTGCGACTTGTCTATATACAAATCAAACGCCAAAACGGTTAACTGAATATCCACATTCATATCCTGGCGATGATACTTACACTTCCAAATATTTGCTTGAGGCTGAGTGTATGAGACAGTGTTAGTGTCGGCCCAACTTTTGATTTTCGATAGAATTGCCGGGAAAGACTGATTATCTTTATTAAAGATAATCACCGACACCTTCAAATCTCGCCATGTTGAGTAGTTGATAACCTGCTGGATAGCTCCTTCGAACAAGCGCTCACCGTGCCAAATTTTACATTCACCGATGAAAGCAGCTTTGTTTTCAAATTCGATATGAATGTCAGTCTTTCCAATTTTACGGAAAGTTTCGCCGGTTGCCGCTTCATAATGCGTGTTCAAGGCAGCTAACAAATGATCTCTGAGTTCTTCCTCAGTATTTGCAAAATATGTCCTTGCTGTTTTTTCCATCGTTGTTCCGCACATCGCAATAATGTTATTGATGTTTTCATAATCACTGTCACTAATGTACGGTTCCGGGGTGATGGGTTTGACCATTGGTTTCGCAGAGGGTTGACGTACAACTCGCTTCAACTGTATTGGCTTAGTGTTAGGTGCATGTGTGCTGGTGGTCAGAGGAATCTGCAATGCGTTGCTGATAGCAGAAAAGGAGTCTGTTTTCTTTTTACGCTCTTCTAACAGCCGCATAGCTGAAGTTGCAAGTCCGTTATTGAAAGAAGCAACCTCGGTATTCACATTACCGATCATTGTCTTGTAGCTTCTAAACGCATTATCAAACTGGTTCTGTACATACTCCGCCATTGCTTCCCCTTTATCCTGAAGCTCCTGCTTTGTATATTCAAAATCAAGAGTGAAACTTCCGCATTCTTCTCCGTGAGGTGGGATAAAATCCTGCGTAGCAAAGCGCGACAAAATACGGCTGCTCGGCTGTACGTCGAACAAATTTGGATCTCCGTCAAATGGAATTTTGAACGTCACTCGGACACCGTCTATTTCAAAATATTCTCTTTCGAACGGATGCATGCGAAAAGGGTTAGCTTGTTTGACTTTTGTTTCCGAAAGTGTTCTATCAATACTGGTTTCGAAAATCGAAATAGGAGCAATGAAATATTTCCCAGCAAGATAGTTTGCCCATTCTTCGAAATTGCACGAGACTATTTCTGCATCGCTCATTTGATCCACTTCCGATTTCATTTTGCGATAAAAACCGGCAAAGTAATCTCGTGCATCTGATCCGCAAAAGAACTCTCTGCTATATCCCCATCCTACGCCATAATACATTTCATCACACTCCTATCTTCAAAGCGAGGCAACTGGCCTCTATATTTTACTTCCATCCGTGTTTGTTGACGCAAGCCATGCCACAGGATTGCGTTCGCTGTGATAACTCCCACTAATGACATATTATACCATAAAAGGAGCGATTTTTCAACGTAACAGCTAAAGCTAGTCATTATGTCCGGCTGGAGTGTCCGTAAAATCATATCTTGAAGTTGTATTTGAAAAGGATTATAATATTCAGTTGAAAGAAGGTGAACACATGGCCTATAGGGTTGCAATTGTTGATGATAGTAATATTGATGCAGAATATGT
>JAEIGA010004353.1_pt1 | contig 21914 bp, 41 predicted proteins | sample 9270691 | NCBI WGS metagenome assembly JAEIGA01 (sample SAMN17057246, study PRJNA624740) | gut metagenome | biome: biome; isolation source: fecal sample | host: Bos grunniens | place: China: Xizang | collected 2019 | reverse complement strand
GCATAGACGGTTAGAATAAATATATTTTTGAAAGGAAACAAAACAAATGGCTCTTACTGATGAAAACGGCTCCGGGATGGTTATGCCCGTAGCTCCCATGTACGGCGGCGGTTACAACAACGGCGGCATGGGCGGTTTTGGTGGCGACTGGGGCTGGATTATCCTGCTCCTCCTGCTTGCTGGCAACGGCGGCTGGGGCATGGGCGGTTTCGGCGGTTTCGGCGGCGGCTTCGGTGGTGCAATGTGGGATTTCCCGTGGCTGATTAACGGCCAGCAGGGGATCAACAACAACGTCTCTGACGGCTTCCGCACGGCGCAGCTCTCTGACGGCATTACCTCCATCCGCGACGGTATCAACGGCCTGTCTACTCAGCTTTGTAACTGTTGCGGCGATGTGCAGATGTCTCTTGCTAACGGCTTTGCTGGTACTACGGCGGCTATTACTGGTGCTCAGAATGCGATTTCTCAGCAGATGTATTCTAACGAAATTGCAAGCCTGAACCGTAGCTTTGCCGAACAGACCGCGAACACTGCCGGGTTTAACGGTGTACAGTCCAGCCTGTGCGATATTCGCTATGGCAATGCAACCAACACCCGCGACATTCTGACGGCTTTGACTGCTGGTGTGCAGTCCATCAAGGATCAGCTTTGTCAGGACAAGATTGACGCAAAGAACGATGAGATTGCCCAGCTTCGTCAGGAAAATCTGTACATCCGTGGTCAGTCTGCTGCTGAAAGCCTCTACACGCGAGGACAGGCTTCTCAGGATGTTCAGACTGCTCAGATTCTTGCTGGTCAGCAGGCTATTCCCGGGCTCGTCTATACTCGCCTTAACGAGTGCCCTGTCAGCACCGTTCCCGTCTATGGCCGTCAGCCCATCTTCACCTGCCAGCAGAATAGCTGCGGGTGCGGCTGCGGCAACGCTTCTTTCTAAGGTGGTGTAAGCATGGCTTGCGAATTTTTGTATAATCCCATTCAGACGGTTGCGCTAAACGCGCCGATTCTGTTTGACACATCTATTCCCTGCTCAAAAGGGTATGTTTACCATGAGAGCAACACCGGGAATTTTATTCTCAAGGGTGCTTCATCTTCTAACTGTTGCAACCAATTCGCACAATATCAAGTAACGTTCAACGGAAACATTGCCGTGCCAGAGGGCGCAACTGTTCCTGACGGCGGTATCGCGGTTGCGCTTGCCGTCAACGGTGAACCGAGATTGACCAGCAAGGCGATCTTTGTCCCGGCTGCTGCTGGCGACAACTACGGCAATGTGACCAGCACGGCGATTATCAAAGTTCCGCGTTGCTGCTGTTTCTCGCTGTCGGTTGACGCTGTTCCGGCATCGCTTGACCCGACTGTTACACCCGCGCCGCAGATTGCCGTGCAGAACGCTAACTTGACTATTACGCGTGTAGCCTGACGGGAAGGAGGAACGAAAATGCACAAACTGATTGATTTTGTTTGCGAGGAACTGGACGAAATCGAAGAGAAAGCCGACAAAGGCAAGCTGTCTCTCTCCGATGTGCAGTATGCTGACACGCTGGCGCACCTCAAGAAAAACCTTCTCAAGTCCGAAGAGATGATGGAGGATTTCGACGAGGGTTACAGCTCCGAAATGCGCCCGATGGACGGCATGAGCTACGAGCGTGGCGGCAACCGTGGCGGGAATCGCGGCGGCGGCTCTAACCGTGGCGGCTCCTATGAGGGCGGCTCTTATGCCCGTGGCCGTAGCCGTGCAAAGCGTGACAGCATGGGGCGGTACAGCTCCGAGCGCGGCTATTCCCGTGACGCGGCTGAAATGACCGCCGAACTGCGCGAGATGATGGACGATCCCAAGTATAGCCCCGTCCGCAGCGACATTGAACGGCTGATGCGTAAAGTAGAAACCATGTAAAGGAGGTAGCCTCTTGTGATAACTGAAAAGGACTTGCAGGAGGCTATTGCCGAATGTCAAGGGGTACGCAATCCCAACGCAAGCACTTGTATCAAACTCGCGGCGTTTCTTATCATCCAAGAACATCTTTATGGACAGCCGTCAGAGGATGTTTCCAAAATGGAAATACCCACCTACTCTTACGCCTCCGCGCCTGTTGAACCAATCGAAACCACGATAGACTACCAGAGCGACACGGAATTTTCACAGGCCGTGGATGGCAGAAAGGCAAGCACGGTTTGGCCTGTCATGGATGAACTGATGGAAGTGCTACGAGTGACAAACAAGCCGCTCTACAAGGCTACAATCCGAAAAATTCAAGACTAACCCAACGCAAGGGAGGGCCGGAGAAATCCGGCTCTTTCTTTTTGCAAAAATATTTTATAATTTTTAGAAAAAAGTGTTGACATTCGTTTCCAGATGTGGTATTGTATAGTCACAGGTAAAGCCAACCACCCGCCCCGGAGGAACGAAGGCAGAAAGGAAAAGGGGATGGATAGATACGATTTCTTAGAATACGGAATTGAATTCGGCAGGGAAGCCGCCGCCGATTTGCTTTTACTGTGCGGGCCTGACGGATATATCGGCACCGATTACGATGAACTCATGGAACTGTTGACGAACCCAGCATAAAACGCACTACCGCGCCGGACGGTATATTCCGGCAGAAAGGAGGAAAAAAACAATGGTCGGTCAGAAATACGACAACATAATCGAAAGGCTGGTTGCTAAAGGGCGCTGGCACTTCGGGCAGACTGAGGAAGGGTTTTCTGAAATCTTTGCATGGCGCGGAAACGTAACTGAGTTTTTGGAGATAACGTATGACAAGCAGGGCGTTATCAAAAATGTGTATAAGTATTCAATCGCCCGCTAAAAAAGGAGGAACACCAATGACCGAGCGTTACATCGAGCGCCTGTTGGCGGAAGAGGCTGACGAGGCGAAAGTGTGGGAAGCAATTGAGGAATATTTGAGAGGAGGTAGAAATGGCGAAACGTAACAGTTTTGTTGACCGCCTTGCGAGGGAGCGGGAGGAAGATATAGCCGCCAACAGGCGCCTTGCACGAACGTATATGCTCGACATGGTGACAATCGCGCTCGGCAGGATGGGATTCAGAGAAACGAGATTCAAGAAGTTTGACGAAGCTCTGTCAGCGGCGTGTGAGGATTACGGAAAACTGATCCTCGACGATTCCAAGACCGACAAAGACATCTGGTACAGCAAAGACAAGTTGGACGAAGAATTGAGGCGCTATGTCGGCAGTTTGTTTGTACCGTATGATGAGAGGTATCATGTAAAATAAATACCCGCCACGGCGAACCGTGACGGGCGTAGGAGAAAAGGAAAAGGAGGAGTGATGAAAAAGTGCATAATCATAATACCACCAGCACGGAGAAAAAGCAAGGGGTGTTCTACAACACGGAATATGGCCGTTGGGAATACTACGGAGGCAACACCGTTATCCGCGGAGGAGAACCGCAACCGAAGTTTGTGAGCGCAAAATATGAGAAGTGCGTGGCTTACGCAATGACCGTTGAAAGGAGATAAGCATGGGCGCAAATTCGGTAGCCGTCAAAAGGGGATTTAAGCATATCGCTGGCGCGGAAAAAGAAATTGATAACCCGTATGCACACTTGGCGGCAGCTATTATCATTCAGGCGTGGAGCGATCTAAAGAACCTTGAAAACGCTGAATGTGCAGTAATTGATTCAAGCACAGTGAACAAATGGGAAGTGGTCAACTTCTTCCGTTCAAAATGGTGTGAGGCACTTCTTAGCTGTCAGGAGGCGGTTACGTTTGCACAGTTGAGCGCCGTGGTAGAAGAAAGGTTGAGAACATGACTTGCCCGTGCAAAGACTGTGAATTTAGGCACTTGGGATGCCACGCTGAATGTCAGCCGTACAAAATGTGGCGCGAAGAAAAGAAAGTCAGAGTAGAAGAATCCTTGCTTAAAAGCAAGCCAACAGAGTTCCTGATAGACCAAATTAAAAAGCAGAAACGGTATACACACAAACATAAAAGGAAATGAGGTATAAAACAATGAGCAAACAGAAATCCGTATTTGTCACCGCGATCATCGCTGTCATGTTAGCAGTGATTACCTTCGCCGCCTATCGCCTGTCAACGCCAATGTTCATTATCCTTGTAAGCATCCTCTCCGCTGTTGGCTTTGCGTCCTCCGCGATCATGTTCTGCCGATGGTTAGAAAAAGAGCCTGTCAAAGCACCGGAAGTGATGGAACCTCCCACCGTCGCTCTTGATGGAGAGGACTTCACTACAACATACGAGCAGATCAGGCAGGAATTGGAGGCGGAAAATGAATAAACTTCGCTCCATCCTTGAAGATGTTGCAATCTACGTTTGCGGCACAATCGCCGTGCTAATGATGTGTGTTCTATACTTAGTTTGTCGCATTTGCGGCGTGAGACTGGAGGATGACTTTTGAAAGACAGCGATATTAAAACCATGAGGCCAACGCCATGCATGAGCTATCAAGACCGGCTGCGCGGCTACGAACGCGACAAGCAACAGTTACTTGCAACGATGGCGCATCTTCCAGCCGCAGAATTTTCCGAACGGCTCAAAGCCCTACAGGGCAAGTGGAGAATTTAGCCCAGCGCGTTTTAATAATCTTTATAATTTCTATTGACTTTTTATAAAAGCGGCCTTATAATAGCAAGCGTAGCCAATCAAGAAAAAAGGAGGAGCAAACAATGTCTTTAATCTGCGTATCATGCGGAAATATCTTTGACGAGTGCGAGGCCGCTGTTGATTTTGAATATCACAGCGAAGTACCCGGCGGCGCTTATGAGCGGTTTGTGAAATGTCCGTGCTGCGGGAGTGATGAGATCGAAGATTCTGCGCGTTGCAAAAAGTGTAAGGGCGAGTTTCTGCCAAGTGAGCTTTTCGGGGGCTACTACTGCGAGGAATGCTTGAAAGAGTCGCTGACTTTTGACAACTTTCTAAAATTCGCGGAAGAATACGACAGCAACTTGAGCGAATCTGAATTGCACACCGTGGAACACTTCATGTTGGTGTGGGTCTACGGCGTAAGCGATGATAACATCAAAGGAAGTAGCAAAGACTTTCGCGCACTGATGATGGCAGAATTCAAGAACGCGGCAGAAGCGCACAACAGAGCTGAAAAATTCGGAACCGATGACAAATTCCTTGAGCAGATTTGGCAGTACATGGAGGATTACAAACTGCTCGATGACTTTGCCGAATGGCTCTATGGCAAGGAGGTGAGAAAGTGAATATTAAACGGCCTGAAAGAAACACTAACTTTTGCGTACCCTGTACGCTGGAGGAAAAAGAAGAGGTAGCCCGCAGAGCTGCCGAAAAGGATATGACCGTCAGCGCCTATGTGCGTTGGGTGCTGAAGAATTATCCGAAGGCAGACAACAGAAAGCGGAAGGAGGCCGAACAGAATGTCTAACTTTGACAGCGGCGTATCATCTTACATCCACGCGCAAGCCAAAGTGGACGTATTTTTCCCGGTGGACAGTCGAGGGAACGCGGATATTTCGTGCAGCCAATGCTACTACTTCCGCCGTAACTACAAAACGTGCGGTCTAAATGGAGAAGTGTGCCAGTTCCCGGAAAAGTATGTCGGAGCGTCCTGCCCGTTGGGGGAAGCGGAAGAAGAATGAAGGAGGGGAACAATGAGCAGAGCAATCGCAATCATGGGAGAAAGCGGGTCGGGCAAGACCACGGCCATGCGGACGCTGAACCCGGACGAAACCTATTACATCGACTGCGACGGCAAAGGGCTGTCATGGAAGGGCTGGCGCAATCAGTACAACGCAGAAAAGAAGAACTATCTGCGTACGGACAATCAGAATGACGTGTTGGCTGTCATGCGCGGGATTAGCGAGAAGCGTCCGAACATCAAGAACATCGTGATTGACACCATCAACAGTATCATGATTGCCGACGAGCGGCGCAGACAGGGCGAGAAGAACTACGACAAATGGTCGGACTTGGCTTGGGCTGTGTATGACATTACACTTGCCGCAAGCCGCCTCCGGGATGACTTGAACATTATCGTACTTGCCCACACGCAGACCGAAGTTGACGATACCACGGGCGAACGGTTCACGCGGATTCTGACCAACGGAAAGAAACTGAACAAGATCGGGCTTGAGAAGTATTACACGACGGTGCTTCTTTCCAAGAAAGGCGCGGACGGTTTCGTGTTTGAGACACAGGCCAACAAATCCACGGCAAAGACCCCAATGGGTGCTTTTGAGCGCGAGGAAATCCCGAACGACATGCAAGCGGTGCTTGATGCACTTGCAGAATTTTAATTAAGGAGGAAACAACATGAAACCCATCAACAATTACGATTCCATCAAAGAGGCCGGGGGCGAGATCGAAAATCTCCCCGCTGGCGGCTATGTCTGCCGCATTGAGAAGTGCGTGGAGAAACCGAACAGAAACAACAACGGCTCTCATCTGGAAATCATGTTCGACATCGTGGAGGGCGATTATCGCGGATGGTTTGCGGATGACTGGAAGAACCAGAACCGCGAGGACAAATACTGGCACGGCATCATCCGGCAGAATATCCCGGACGAGACTTCCCCGAAGTACAATATGCAGTGCGGCTTTTTCAAGCGGTTCACTAACAACATCGAAGCCAGCAATCCCGGCTATCATTGGGATTGGAACGAAACCGCGCTGAAAGGCAAAATGATCGGCGTTGTCTTTGGCGAGGTCGAGCGCGAGAGCCAGCGCGGAACGCGGTACATGACCACTCAGGCGGACAGCATTGTGAGCGTGGATGCCGTCAGGAGCGAGAAATACAAGATGCCCGCGCCGAAGATGCTTGCACCCGCTGCGACCGCACCGACGTTCAACGCGCCTGTGTTCACGCCTGTTGAGGATGACGGGTCTCTGCCGTTTTGATAGGAGGTTTTTGAAATGACAAACGCAGAAATTAAAGATAAAATCAAAAGAAGCCGCATTTATCAGTATGAGATCGCTGCAAAGATGGGGATTACTGAGTACACACTCTGCAAGTGGTTTCGTGAAGAGCTGACCGAAGAAAAACAGAACCAGATTCTTTCCGCAATTAAAGAAATTCAGTCTAATTCTTGACGCACAACAAGCCGCCCGCTCTTGATGGGTGGGCGGCAAGAATAAAAAGGAGGAGAAAGGCGATTAGTTATGGCAAAACTAAAAAGAGGTTATTTTGGAATTGGAATTTACAACGGAAAGACGGCTTCAAACATTGGCACTCTTTGGAGAAGTGCGGCGATTTTAGGCGCTGATTTCATCTTTACGATTGGAAAACGCTATCAAAAGCAGTGTTCTGACACGATGAAAACGCCGAGGCATATCCCGCTCTATCATTACGAAGATGGAGAAGATTTTTTCAAACACGTTCCTTATGATTGCCCCGTAGTGGCAATAGAACTTGCCGAAAAATCTATTCCTCTTGAGAAATATCATCATCGAGAACGTTGCATTTATCTTCTTGGCGCAGAGGATCATGGAATCCCACCGAAGATTCTTGACCGATGCGTAGACACGGTACAGTTACTTGGCGATTATTGTATGAATGTGGCTACTGCCGGTAGCATTGTTATGTATGACAGAGCGGTAAAAAGAGGGCTTGATTAAAGGAAAAAACGGCAACATGATCGAAGGCAGGTGATGACAAATGCACCCGATAGACATTGAAAGCACTCTCAAGACGATGAAAATCACGGTTGATTCGCGCGAACAGGCCACCGAGCAATCAAAGCGCCGCTATGCCGACTTTGGTGTACCGTGGGAGCGTGGCAAGCTGGACTTCGGAGATTATTCGGCGGTGTTTATGCTCCCTGATGGCACAGAGTTTTCGCTGAAAGACAAAATCTGCGTAGAGCGCAAGATGGACTTGTCAGAATGTTGCGGATGCTTCACGCATGTTCGACCACGCTTCACAAGAGAATTTGAGCGGGCAAAGGCCGTCAATGCGAAAATCTATCTGCTGATCGAAGAATCGAGCTGGGAAAAAGCCTACAACGGCAAATACCGCTCACAGATGAAGCCGCAAGCCCTTGTTGCGTCCATGCTGGCGTGGCTGGCGCGGTATGACTGTCAGATTATCATGTGCCGCGCTGAGCTGAGCGGGCGCATGATACATGACATCCTCTATCGAGAAGCAAAAGAGAGATTGACAAATATGGAATAGCCGTTGTATAATCTAATAGGCTGCGTTATTGGGTAGCAGACAATAACACGACGCAATCTAATAACGTGACCGCATCCGCTGGGATATGGAGCTGCTACCTCTATATTCCAGCGGATTTTGTTTTAAAAAATGAATCTATTTTTTTGGGGGGGCACAATGAAACTTCAAGACATAGTGAAAACAAAAGAGCAGATTGAAAAAATGGGACACAGCATTGAAAACAACATCATCGAAAAAGTAACTGTAAATATCATCGGGCATTTTGGAAACTGCCCTTGCTTTGAAATCCAATGCAAAAATGTTTTTCCAATGCATGATTATAACACAAGGCAGAATCTTGGCTATATTATGGCCGCATTTGTGGAACTTTTGGGAATTGACGAAGAGGACGGTATAAGGCTTGAAAATATTCGAAATATTCCTTGCAGGCTTGTTTTTGAAGGCGCAGGAGGATGGGGAGCAAGATGCATCGGATTTGGGCATTTTATGAAAGACAAATTTGTTTTAACCGCCGATTTTGCAAAGATTGAAGCTTGACACGCGTTTTTTGTTTAAGGAGGCGATACACATAAACATCGCATACAACCGCGACTGCCTCGCCGCCATGCGGGAAATGCCGGACAAGGCGTTCGATTTGGCGGTGGTAGATTTACATTAGAGATGATAAAACGCTTTTCACATAATCAGTATTTTGAAAATCGCTTTGCCAAATGCGAATAACTTTAATACCGATTGTTTCAAGATAAGCATCTTGGGATTTGTCTAAAGCCATACGTTTCTTTTGCCTTTTATCAAAGTCTTTGTATTTTTCCGGGTTACCGTGCCAGTAGTCCCCATCAAATTGAACGACAGTATTTTTATCTGGAACAAAAGCGTCAACCGTAAACTTTCCGTTGATCGTATACTGTTTTTCATATTTTATGCCAAGAGAATCCATCAAAGAATATGCGGCAACCTCAAATTTGTTTGGGTACATTTTATTCTGCTTTTCATTCATAGAAATAAGCCTTTTTTGAAATTCAGGGCTTTTATTTCTACACTCTAAAGAGCAATACTTTTGTCCAGCAAAACTTGGAGAGCGCAAAAACTCTTTCCCGCAATTTTCGCATATTAAATGTATTTTATTCCTTCTTTGATATGCATTGTGGCACTCAACTGAACAAGCTATAGATTTTTCTGCCCTATTTTTTGGCGCATAAAATGTTTTGCCGCAATTTACGCAAACCTTGTAAACTCCGGTTTTCGGTGGGTGGTAATCTCTATGGGCGTGGTAGCATTCAGCAGAACAATACTTTTGCCCTTTAACGCATGATTTCCGAACTAACTTCCCGCACCCAGCGCAAATAAACTCTCTTATTTTATTCTTAGGAGATGGCATATGGATACCTCCAAACGATATTTTCCTATGTATTATTATAACTCAAAACCCTATCGTTGTCAACTAATGGAGAAGGCGGTGAGATAACGCTATGGTGAACTACGCCGACGAGATCAAACGCGCTGTGCCCGCAAGAGAGCTGTTTGAGCATTACGGCTTTGAGATCAACCGCGCTGGGTTTTGCCACAGCCCGTTTTCGGCAAACGACAAAACGCCGAGCTTAAAGGTCTATGACGGTGATCGCGGATGGCATGATTTTTCGAGCGGCAAGGGCGGCGATATTATCGCTTTTGTGCAGGAATATTTTGGCTTGACCTTCATGGAGGCTTGCAAGAAAATCAACGACGATATGCGTCTTGGCCTCCCCCTCGGTGAAAAACTCACACTCGCCCAGCAGAGAGAAGCCGACAGAAAAGCCGCACAGCGCAAGCGTGAGCAGATCGAGCGGAAGATGGCGCAGAAGCGCGTCCTGACGGCATATCACGCCGCTTTAGACAAGTGGGTATACTTGGACATACTCATACGAGAAAACGCGCCTAAAAGCCCATCAGAGCCGTTTAGCGAGGAATACGCCTACGCTTGCAAGCACATAGACGCGGCGGCGTATGAGCTGGACAGGGCGACGGATGCGCTACGGGCATTTGAAGGAGGCAACAATGCAAGAGTGTGATACCTGCGTATATCGTGATTATCTCCCGGATTATCCGCCGTGCGATACTTGTTCGATAATGCGCGAAGAAACGGGGCGTTTCCCGCTATACAGGCCGGAAAAGACTGGTGATTCAGAACTTGACACCGAACGCGGTGTATGGTAAAATAACTGTGTTGGTGGTAGAGGGCAAGCTGCTATCAGCATAAAACTCAATACTACCGACAAAAACCCCGCTTGCCTCGGACTTGCCCCCGGAGCAAGCGGGGATTTCTATTGAAATTAACTCCGAGAGGAGATTGAAATGAACACAGAAGTACAACTGATACCTGACTTCACAAAGGACGATTATCTTGAAACAAGCGAGCCGTTTATTTGGCTTTATCAATTTCATTCTGATCCGTTCATGCAACAGCAGATGTTGACGAAGATAAAGTCACAGGCGGCGGCAGTTGGTATTTCAAATTTTGTCGCGCTTTGGAAGTCGTTTCTTGATAGCCTAAAAACGCAAAGAGGGCAAGTCATAGAAAACGCAACAGATTTTACCGGGCAACCCATGGAGCTTATTTGCGGCAAGTATATTTGTGACGATTCAGGAGTCCGAGTAAAAGACGCTTTCGGCTATGATGTTTACATTTGCCCTCATCCGATTATGCCTATCAAGAGACTTGTGAACATAGACGACGGACAAGAACGGTTAGAGATTGCCTACAGGAAGGGCAAAACATGGAGAAGCATTATTGCTGAAAAGTCTAATATTGCATCCAGCTCCTCTATACTGCAACTTGCCGCTTTCGGTGTGCTTGTCAATTCGGAAAATGCTAAACAGCTTAGCACATACATTCTTTCCATTGAGGAAATGAATTATGATGAAATCCCGGAAGAAAAATCGGTTGGTAGGCTTGGCTGGGTATTAGCACACGGATTTGCGCCTTATTTCGATTCTGTTGTCTTTGACGGTGAGGCGAACTTCAAGCACATATTCAACTCTGTCCACAGCGCCGGGGATTATGAAGTGTGGAAAGACGCAATCAGAAAAGTCAGAGCGGAGAAAACTCCCGCGAGAATCGCTATTGCTTCTTCTTTTGCCTCCGTCCTGCTTGAACCGCTTGGGCTTCTTCCGTTCTTTACGCATATTTGGGGATCCACGGAGTGCGGCAAGAGTGTAATGTTGCTTTTGGCGTCTTCTGTGTGGGCTTGTCCTAAGTTTGGAGAATATGTATCTACTTTCAACTCTACAGGCGTAGGTCAAGAGCTGACAGCGGCGTTTTTGAATAGCTTGCCGATGTGCATGGACGAATTGCAGTTACAGTCCTCGGCTGGCATTAAAGACTTTGACAAGATGGTGTATTCCTTGACGGAGGGCGTAGGACGTACAAGGGGCGCAAAGGCCGGAGGCTTGCAACGGCAAAACCGCTGGCGGTGCTGCTTTATCACTAACGGTGAGCATCCTCTGAACAATGCCAACAGCGCAGGAGGAGCCGTCAACAGGATTATTGATGTTGAAGTCACGGAGAAGATTTACCACGATCTTGTTGGACTGTGCGCCATCATCAATGAGAACTACGGCTTTGCAGGGCGTGAGTTTATCGCTTACCTTCAGTCTGACGGCGCTTTGGAGCGGGTCAACGAAATCCAAAAGGAGTTTTACCGCGAACTTCTCAAGTCCGACAGCACCGACAAGCAAGCCGCCAGCGCGTCCGCGATCCTTGCCGCAGACAAGATAGCAACGGAACTGATTTTCCACGATGACAACGCTTTGACGGTGGAGGACATGGCGGCGATTATGACGAAACGCGACGATGTGAACGTCAACAGGCGGGCGTTGGAGTACATCTACGAGCTGGTGGCTAGGAACCCGCTACATTTCTCCACAAACGATTACGGAGAGTATAAAGCCGAAGTTTGGGGCAAAAAAGAGCAAGGTAAGGTGTATTTTGTCAAGTCGGTCTTTGACCGCGAAATGTCCCTTGCAGGATTCAACAGCGCGTCTTTCCTCGCATGGGCGAAACGGCAAGGAATACTTGACTGCAACGGCGAAAGGAGGACGAAGCGGGCGAGAATTGCAGGTAGCCTATTAAACACGGTCTGTTTGAAGGACAATTTGGACGGTTTAGAAAGGCCATCAAAGGAGGACGATTTCGACGAATTGCCGCTCTGACTGTTCGCGGTGTTCACGATGTTCACGGTGTTCACGGTAAAAACAATAAGCCTTTATACGAGAGACATATATACCCGCGAGAGAAAAGAATATATCTTCTCGCGTGTAAGCAAATAAAATAGTGTGAACACTGTGAACACTGTGAACAAGTATCAAAAAAGCAAGTAAAATCAATGGGTTTAGCTGTTCACGGTTTTGCCTTCAGAGAGTGAACAAGCGGGAACAACACATGAGACAGGAGGAGAACGATGATGAAAAGATTAACAGCCCGCAAAGGAAATGAAGTTTACGTTGAATGCGGAGATCGCATAGACATTACTCCGCAAGAAACGAACAAGATGGTTATTGAACGCCTCGCCGCCTACGAAGACGCAGAGGAACAGGGGCGGCTGGTGGTACTGCCGTGCAAGGTGGGGGATCTTGTGTGGAGCGCAGACTTTGACGGAGCTTATACTTTTAAGTTTGAAATAAGGCATTTACCTCGTATTGGGAAAGATATATTCCTCACCCGCGAGGAAGCAGAAAAGGCATTGGAGGGGATGGGATGAAAAAGTTAATTATTATCATCTGCTGCGCTTTACTTATATTGCTCTGCGGGTGCGGGAGAAAAACTGGTGAATCTTTTACAAAAACGGGCAGATTTATTATTGTGTCCGGCGACAACGTCAACGCACCATACTATGAAACGATAATTGCCGATAAAAATACCGGCGTGTTATACCTCGTGATTTATGCCGGAAATCATTGTGGAATTACACCGCTTATTGATGCAAGTGGAAATCCGTTGACATGGGAGGAGGGCACAAAATGAAAGAGCACATCGAGCGCGAGGCGGCAGTAAAAGCCGTAGAAATAGTAGACTTTTACAAAGGGTCTGGCATAGTGCCAAGCGGATATGCTTCTGATGCTATACGCGCTATCCCCGCCGCCGACGTGCGGGAAGTGGTGAAAGCACACTGGATCAAATCAGATTTGTTTGGTGATATGATGGTGAGCGTTTATACATGTTCCAATTGTAATCGCGTAATAAGAGTACCGAGCGGACTTAACCCGGCAAAAGATATAGCTCCGTTTTGCCATTGCGGCGCGGAGATGACGGAGATGAGAGGAGAAGCAGATGGGAACTAACTATTATGCGGTGCGAAACAGGCCGACAATTTATGACCCTATCCACATCGGGAAATCTTCTGCTGGCTGGCTGTTCAGCTTCCAAGCGCAAAACGACAGATGGAGCGAACCGCCTGTCATTTGGAACACATATGAGCAAGTCAAGGCATGGCTGTATAAGCACACGGTTCTGGACAAGGATTTCGTCATCATGAACGAGTACGACGAGATTGTTTCATTTGAGGAGTTCTTTGACATTGTTGACACGAAACAGGCTGATGAACGCAGCAGGAGTAATCCAGATAATTTCTTGTACTTGAGGAATGTAGACGGCTATAGGTTCTCTGACAGAGATTTTTGTTAGGAGGTCTAACGATGGAACTTAAACATTGCCCGTTTTGTGGTGGAGCTGTAAAAATCGACCGTCGTTATAGATCTCTTACTTCTGGAGTCACTTTCAGTTTTCAGTGGCTTGTTATTAAGCACATTGAAAAAGACGCAGATTGCAGGGCCTATATTGAAGGGGATTTTTTTTCGGAGCCTATATCTAAAGAAGCGCTTAAATATGAGGAAAGAAAGCTCATGAACGAATGGAACAGGGGGGCTGACAATGTTTAAAATCTTGAGAATCAGGCGGTGGCAAGCAGAAGGGCTTACAATGATACGTGATGGTTTGGAATCTCAAATGAATCTGACAAAACGTAGATTGAAACATCTGGAAGAAATGAAGAAGACTGAAACGAAAGAGTACATTTCCTTAACCGCCGCGTTCAAATCTCAATCCTATTGGTTCAAAGAAGCAGATAAAGCGCTTAATGGAGACCTTCATTTTTGAAAGCTTAGGAGGGCGAAGGACAATGTATGAGAGAATTGTGAAATCTCTACGATCTTGCATGAGGCTTGAAGAACCAGCATTTGAGTGTATAGAAATGGATGGTGGATGTTGCGACAGTATCGGACGTTGTATACCGCATTTAATGGATAAAGCTGCCGATGCCATAGAGGAACTGAGCGCAATCCGCGAGGAGCAGAAAGCGCAGATCATTCTCATGGCGGCAGAGATTGAGGAGCTGAAAACATACGCCGAGTTGTATCAAAGTCTCACCGATAAAAGCCAGCAGACAGCGCGGAATCTGCTTGACGCATATCCAAAGTGGATTCCCGTAACGGAGCGGTTGCCGGAGCAGAGGATAAATCAAAACACCCTTGATTTTGAATATGTCCTGTGCGCTACCACATTCGGCGATGTAAGACCGTACAAGTATGGTAGACGCATAGGCCAAGGAGACGCGCACTTCTGGAACGGCGCAGGATATGCCGATGCGTACATCACCCACTGGATGCCGCTGCCGGAGCCGCCGAAGGAGGAAAAGCCGTGAAAGTTTTAGTTGCTTGCGAAGAGAGCCAGGAAGTGTGCAAGGCGTTCCGCGCATTGGGACATGAGGCGTACAGCTGCGATATACAGGAACCGTCCGGCGGGCATCCAGAGTGGCACATTATGGGAGATTGTTTGCCGCTCCTCAACGGTAACTGCGATTTTCAGACTATGGACGGCACAAAACACCGCATTGATGGCAAATGGGATTTGCTTATTGCTCATCCTCCATGCACTTATTTAACTCTTGCTGGAAACAAGTGGTTTAAGCCCGAATACAAAGACCGCTTTCCTAACAGAGAGAGAAAAAGAGAGGATGCTGTTGCGTTCTTCATGCAGCTTGCGAACGCTGATTGTGACCGCATAGCAATAGAAAATCCTGTCGGCGTAATGTCAAGCAATTACAGAAAGCCCGACCAGTATATTGAACCGTTTTATTTTGGGGATGCGGAGAAGAAAAAGACTGGTTTGTGGCTGAAAGGCTTGCCAAAACTTAAACCCACCAACATGGTTGAACCCGTTATTATTCATTGCAAATCTGGCGCTAATGAACCACGCTGGCACATGGAAACGATGAAGCTTCCGAAAGAAGAGCGCAGCAGAGCGAGAAGCAAAACCTTCCCCGGCATTGCACGTGCTATGGCTGAACAATGGGGCGGTATCGAGCCGCCGAAGGAGGAGACACATGGACAGAACTAACTACTTGAATCTTTGCAAGGAATGTGCTATGATATGTGATGAAGGATTGTATGCCGTCAAAGTGGATGTGCCGGAGCGGTTGCGCGTGGAGTACAAGGGCGCGAAGTATTATCCTGCCGGGTATCAGCTTGCGTTCAAGAAAGACGGCTCTGTAATTCACACGGCGATTTTGCACGATTTGACGGCGAATTGCATGGCCTATGTGCCGTTGCAGGATGTGAAGTGAGAAGACCAAATGAGAAACACAAAACTTGAAATAAAAGAACTTTGCTTTGATGACGCTAATACAGTAGAAGTCAAAAACTATGGCGAATTATTTGATCCTTGGTGGGGATATGATGCAATCGAATTGACGCAAGAAGATGTTAAGGCGTTACTTGAAGGTAAAGTATTAGAATCTTCTGTTGCTTCGGAATATGGCGTTTTGATACGAATGAAGTGAGGCGGTGAGCTGATGGTCACAAAACCGAATAAGTTTGAAAGCGGCGATCAGCTCATCGACCTGTTTTCCGCTTTTTGCCGGGAGATTGAGGATAACGGGTATAAGGTTGTGCCTACACAGACAGCTTTTTGTAGATGGCTTGAAACCCATTACGAAAAGACCGACAGAAAGACGATTTATAACAGCCTGAACAAGATATTCCCCGCCATTAAAAAAGACTTTGAGCGTCTGCAAAGCGACACGATGGCCTCTGGCGGTATGCTTGGCAAGTATCAGCCGACAATGACCATTTTCGGGCTGAAAAACTGGTGCGGATGGGGAGATAGCGGCAAGGTTGCCGATTACGGCGCGGAAGAGGAAGAGGACGATCCGCTTACTAAGTCTTTGAAGGAAGAGGCTGAAAGGCTGAACGAAGATGCCGATTAGTGAAAAGCAAAGAAAAATCCTTGCGTTTCCGTTCTCTAACTATGACTGTCTGATTGCGGACGGTGCTATCCGAAGCGGCAAAACCGCGTTTATGTCCGTGGCGTTCATAGATTGGGCAATGCGCGAGTTTAACCACCAGCGCTTCGGCATTTGCGGCAAGACGGTTGACAGTTGCGTTAAAAACCTTATCATGCCGTATTTGGCAACGTCATATAGCCGTCAAAGGTACAAAATCAAATGGCGCAGGACTGACAAGCTACTGATAGTCTCCAAAGGCGCAAGAGAGAACATCTTTGAAATCTTCGGCGGCAAAGATGAAGCGTCATATATGCTGATACAAGGCCGAACGCTTGCGGGCGTTTTGATGGATGAGGTCGCGCTTATGCCGCGATCATTCGTTGAACAGGCTTGCGCTCGATGCTCTGTTGACGGTTCAAAGCTGTGGTTTAATTGTAACCCCGGCTCTCCGTCTCATTGGTTTTACACCGATTGGATTCAAAAGCCCAAAGAGCATAATGCCTTGCACTTGCACTTTGACTTGACCGACAATCCTGCACTTTCGGACAAGATCATTGAACGGTATAAGTCCATGTACACGGGTGTCTTTTATCGGCGGTACATTGGCGGCGAGTGGTGTGTAGCAGAGGGGCTTGTGTACGACTTCGGTGAGGACAACATAACCGATGAAATTCCAGAGAACGGCGAGTATTATATCAGCATTGACTATGGTACTCTAAACCCGTTTTCTGCTGGCTTGTGGTGCGTCTTAGGCGATAAGGCCACCAGAATCAAAGAATACTACTACAACGGCAGAAAGACCACCAAACAGCTAACAGACGAAGAATACTGCGACGCTGTAGAAGAGCTTGCAAAGGGCTACAATATCCGCGCCGTGGTTGTTGACCCGTCTGCCGCGTCTTTTATAACCGCGTTGAGAAAGCGCGGATTTCATGTTATCAAGGCAAACAACGATGTTCTTGACGGCATAAGAAAAACGGCGGTGTTTTTGCGGAATGGCAACATCAAAGTACACCGCTCGTGCGTTGACAGCATAGCGGAGTTTGGCTTATACTGTTGGAATGACAAGGCAAGCGACGATCAGGTTATCAAAGAGAACGACCACGCAATGGACGATATAAGATACTTTGCAAATACGATCTTGAAGAACAAGGTCGGCAAGAAAAACGCGCCACTTTTATGGGGATGAGGTGACTTGAGATAAAAACTTATCAGGATTTACTCGCACTCGGTAACAACGAAAAAGCCCGGATGGAATTCATTCTGGCGGCTATGAATGAGCATAAGTCCAGCGCAAAGACCAGAACCGCGCAGAGAGCGGCGGACTACTTCGCTGGGCTGAACACCACGATTATGAACTATAACAAGTTCGTGTATAATCTGTACGGTAAAGCTGTCCCGGACATTTGGTCGCCTAACCACAAGATCAGTTGCCATTATTACAGGTATTTCATCATTCAAGAGGTGCTGTTTCTGCTGGGCAACGGCGTTTCCTTTACTGACAATGCTACCAAAGAAAGGCTTGGCAAGGACTTTGACCGCAAGTGCGTACAGGCCGCGATTGATGCGCTGAACGCTGGGGAAGTGTATGGCTTTTGGAACAACGACCATGTGGAAGTGTTCTCACTTTATGATGCCGTCAGCAAGGCATATTTTGCCCCTCTGAAGGACGAGGAAAACGGATTTGTCCGCGCTGGTATCCGGTCTTGGCAGCTTGAGGACAGCAAGCCGCAACGCTTCACGTTGTACGAAGAGGACGGATACACGGACTATATCAAGCGCCCCGGCGAAGATATGGCGGTACTGAACGAGAAGCGGCCCTATTTGCAGGTCGTGGAAAAGTCCGAGGCGACTGGCGAGGTCATCTCTGATGGCATGAACTATCCGGGATTTCCGATTGTGCCTCTGTACAACGTGGGGCAGCGCTCCGAACTTGACGGCAATCAGGAAAGCATCGACGCGCTTGATTTGATGATGTCCACGCTTGTCAACAACATCGACAACGCCGAGGTTATTTACTGGATTATCAAAAACGCGGGTGGCATGGGTGACGTAGACGACCAGCGGTTTATCGAACGCCTGAAAACACTCCATGTTGTCCATACTGAGGGCGAGGAAGAAGTTGACGCGCACAAGGTTGACGTGCCTTTTGAAGCGTCTGACGCGGCAATTGAGAAACTGAAAAACACGCTGTTCGATAACTTCATGGCGCTGGACGTTAAGAACATTGCAAGCGGCGCGGCTACGGCTACGGAAATCAAAGCCGCGTATGAGCCGCTCAACAGCAAGACGGACTTGTTTGAACTGCAAGTGACGGACTTCGTGAATGGGATTCTTGCGCTGGCTGGCATCGATGACGCGCCGAGTTACACCCGCTCGATGATCGTCAACAAGCAGGAGGAAGTGCAGAATGTCCTGACGGCGGCGGAGCATCTGAGTGAGGACTATGTTACCCGCAAACTGCTTGAAATCCTTGGCGACATTGACAAGGTGGATGAAGTCATGGAACAGAAGCTGGTGGACGAGACGAGCCGATACAGGAATGAGCCGGAAGAGGACGAGACGGACGAAACCGAAACGGCAGAACAGGAGTAAAGTAAATGGCTGACATTGCGCACGAGCTTACCGACCGCGAGTTGGAAAAGATGGAGCGGCATTTGTCGGCCATTTATGCACGGGCGGAGAAAGAACTGGACGAAAAGGCCGAAGCGTATTTCAAGCGGTTTGAAGAACTGGACACAAAGAAGCGGGAGCTTGTCGAAACTGGCAAGATGACCGAGCGGGAATACCGTCAATGGCGGCGAAACAAGATGATGACCGGCAAGCATTGGACGACGCTGAAGGAACAGACCGCGCAGGAGCTTCTACAAGCCAACAGAACCGCCGTAGAATACATTAATGGCAAGCTACCGACTATTTATGCTCTTAACTACAATCGCACGGCAGAGGGCGTTTCTGCGGCCGTACAGGGCTATTCGTTTGAGCTGGTTGATGCGTCTACCGTCAAGAACCTTGCGACAAGTGATAAGACGCTGTTGCCCTACAAATACGTTGATGGCAAAAAAGACGTGCGCTGGAACACGCAGAAAGTCAACAGCGAAGTCTTGCAGGGAATTTTGCAGGGCGAGAGCATCCCAAACATTGCCAAGCGGTTGCGGAACGTGACCGAAATGAACCGCGCAAGTGCAATCCGCAACGCCAGGACAACGGTCACGAGCGCCGAAAACAAAGGCCGCATGGATATGCTGCACGATGCCGCAGACAAGGGTGTTATCACACACAAGGTTTGGATGGCGGCGATTGATGCACGGACACGAGAGGCGCACAGGCTCCTTGATGGGCAGGAGCAGGATATTGATGACCCGTTTGATAGCGAACTGGGCGAAATTATGTTCCCCGGCGATCCTGACGCAGACCCGGCGAATGTGTATAACTGTAGGTGTACGATGACTTATAAGGTGGTGGGCTTTAGACGTGGCAATAGACGTTAAAATCACCGACAACAGCGGCGAGTTTTTGAAGGCCTTGCCGGAGCAGATTGAACGAGCTTTGATTGCGATAGGAATCACAGCGGAATCAAAAGCAAAAGAAGAAGTTGACCGCGTTGTGTATGATACGCCTCCAAGCCCTAATTATGTTAGGACTGGCAATTTGAGGAACAGAATTACCCATGAAGTCCTGGCAGGAGAGAATGCGGTTGTAATTGGCGAAAGGCTTGAGTATGCTCCTTTTGTCGAATTAGGCACGTCAAAGATGAAACCGCGCCCGTTTCTTAAGCCAGCTATTATGAACAACATTGACGAATACAAGAAGCTGGCGGAAGACGCGCTAAAAGGCTAATAACCCTTGACAATCCTGTATATTGTGGTAAAATAAAGTATGGATAAGCCCGTTAAACTATCTGAAAAAGAGATAAAGGCGATTGAGTCCACGCTTGCAAAGGGTGAGCGGGTGGAGATCATCCCCGTCAAGGACGGGGTTAAAGTGGTACGGGTGAAGAGAGAGACAATCCAAGATGTTAAACCGTGAAAGCGGATAACATACCAAAGGCTTTTATTATCCTGTTTCTTTGAGCCTAAATCAACCGAAAACAGGACTGCCAGCGGCCTATGTAAGTCATGCGCTGCGCTGGAAGTGACTGCCCTCCGACTGCCCGGACTGGTAAAAATTGCAGAGGCGGGAACTGCCATAGTGCCAAAATAGAATATTTCCCCGTCATAAGCGTTTGGCGGGAAGACCGAGAGTGGTTAGCTTGTGAGCATTGCTTACAGGTTGACCACTCATTTTTTGTAAATAAAAATCTGAACGGCAGAGACCGCCGCCGAAAGAAAGGAAGATTTTTTGATATGGCACTTTCTAAAGCAAAAGTTCGCGAAATCCTGTCAGCTGCGGGAGTAGATAGCGAACACATGAGTACCGCCGTTGATGCTATCATTGACGGCAACGTTGCGTCCATTGAAGCGTTGCGCGAAGATGTCGCAAAGTACAAAGCGGATGCGGAAAAGCTGGAAGCCGTTCAGAAAGAGTTGAATGCGCTGAAGGCAAACACCGGCGATGATTGGAAGTCCAAGTACGAGAAAGAGCATAACGACTTTGAGACGTACAAAAAGGGCGTGACCGAGAAGGAAACGAAGGCGGCAAAGGAAAAGGCCGTCAAAGCGTACTTTGAGGGCAAGAACATCACCGGGGCGAATCTTGACATTGCCATGCGCGGTTGCCGTGATGAAATTGGCGCAATTGAGCTTGACGGTGACAAGATTAAAGACACGGCGGCACTAGACGCGCTTGTTGGCGGCACTTTTGCCGGGCTGGTTGTTACCAAGTCGGTGCAGGGCGCTCAGACGGCAAATCCGCCCGCAAACAATGGCGGCAAGAGCTACAAGACAAAGGCCGAAATCCTTGCTATCAAGGACAGAGCCGAGCGCCAGACCGCTATTGCAGAAAATCATGAAATGTTTGGCATCTAAGCCAAGAAAGGAAACATTATGGCTAATGTTGTAACCACCGCCGAAACCAATCTGGTTAAGGCTGTAAACATGGCGAAAGTTCGTGAGGTCGATTTCGTCAATCAGTTTACCCACAACTCCCTTGCAAAGCTGATCGAGGTTCTGGGCGTGACCCGCAAGATCCCCATGATGGAAGGCACGACTATGTATGTGTATTCCACCACCGGCACTCTTGCAAGCGGCGCTGTCCCCGAAGGCGAGATCATTCCTCTGAGCCAGTACGCCACCACCAAGACCGCTGTTGGCGAAATCACTCTGAAAAAGTGGCGCAAGGCCGTCTCTGCCGAGGCTATCAAGAAGTCCGGCTATGACGCGGCTGTGAATGAGACCGACGCGGCTCTGCTGCGCGACGTGCAGAAGGGCATCCGCACCGACTTCTTCACTCTGCTGAACGGCACCATTACCGGCTCCACCGCCGCTTCTGGCGTTGGCCTTCAGGCTGCTCTGGCGGCTGCTTGGGGTCAGCTTCAGGTCAAGTTTGAGGACGATGCTGCCGAGGCTGTGTACTTTGTGAACCCCGTTGATATGGCGGCTTAT
>JAEIGA010004352.1_pt1 | contig 21917 bp, 27 predicted proteins | sample 9270691 | NCBI WGS metagenome assembly JAEIGA01 (sample SAMN17057246, study PRJNA624740) | gut metagenome | biome: biome; isolation source: fecal sample | host: Bos grunniens | place: China: Xizang | collected 2019 | reverse complement strand
CTAAATCCTCACAGAAAGCCAAAAAACGAGGTTTTTGAAACCAAAAAATAAGAAAAATTCAAAAATTGGCTCTTAAAATACAAAAAAATTCGAAATAACAGGAAATAGGAGGTCAGATATGGCTTACGGATTCAATGATAATAAGGAAAAAGTGGATGTTTACGGGAAATCCGAGACATATACCAAGACTGAGATAAATACTAAGGTGAATGGAAAGCAGGATACCATAACCGGAGCTGCTACCACTGTTACGAACAGTAATCTTACTAAGAACCGTGTGCTCATATCGAATAATAACGGAAAGATCGGAGCCAGCTCAATTACTACCACTATACTGGGGTATCTGAGTGGGCTTATCGGGAATATCCAGGATCAGCTGAATGGAAAGCAGGGTAAGCTCCGAGTTTTACAGAAGGATAAAACAGCTCAGGCTCCGGTTGCCGGTGATATATACAGCGTTACGGTTACATTCACTAATGCGGCAGATGGATATAATTCCATGAAAGATTTACAGATATTTTCAGTTGAGAGCGACACGAATGCTATTAGAATTGACAGCGTAACTAAGTCATCAGTTTTGTCCAATTATGAAGTGACTTATTATGTCCTGTTCCACGGAAATAGCAACGGAGCAGCAGGTGTTATTACATTTAGATTGTTAACGGAGCAGTAACATGAGCAGAAAAGAAGAGCTCCTGAATGTCCTGGATAATGATAAGACTTATGAGCCGCTGGTTGATGAGATGGTATATCTTGAGGAAGAGCTCACTAAGCTCCGGGCGCTGCCTAAGATCAAGATACATCCGGATGATCCGGCAAGGCAGAAGCTTACTCCGGCTGCCAAGATATATAAGGATTACCTACAGCAGTATGTGAACGTGGTTAAGGTGCTGATGAAAGCAAGTGGAGCTGATGAGACAGAAGAGGATTCACCTTTGAGGCGGTGGATGAATGAGCATATTAATCAATGAGAAGACTATATGGACTCCGGATAACTCATATTTGCTTGAATACAAGGAAAGAGCTGAAGCAGGTGAAATAATAATAGGTCAAGAGCTCTGGATGGAGCTTGATATTCTTGCTGAAGATATAAAGGATGATCGATATATCTATGATATCTCAGATGCACTTCTCCGGATGGATTTTATGGAGAACTGTGTAAGGCTTACCAAGAGCCCGTTTTACAATCAACCGATGAAGTTGATGCTCTGGCAGAAAGCGCTGATTGAAGCATACTATAGCTTTAAGATGGCTAAGAGTTCAAAGGAACGTGGCTTCTGGATAGATCGTTTCAAGAAGCTGCTGCTTCTGATAGCCAGAAAAAATACCAAGTCAGAGACATCTTCGGCTCTGGCGGAATCGGAGCTCATGATAGGAAATCCGGGCGCTGATATAGTAGCAAGTTCCAATGATGATGCTCAGGCTTCAATAGTCTATGATGCCATAGATGTAATGAGGCAGCTTATAGATCCAAGAGATCAGGATACCAAAAGGAACCAGCGTTTTATTCAGAACAAATGGAATAATACGAAAATATTCAAGCTTTCCGATAGGACGAAAAACAAGGAAGGCCGTAACATAGATTTTGCAATAGTCGATGAAGTTCATGAGTTGAAAACTAATAATATTCCTAAAGCTATTGAACAATCACAGTCCTTAAAAGATAATCCGAAGTTCATCATCATAACCACTGAGGGCTTCGTGATCGATGGCTACCTTGATGAAGAGCTCCGGAAAGCCCGGAAGATAATCAACAAAGAAGCTGATGATCCGGCAAGTGAGAGGTTTCTGCCATGGCTTTACACGCAGGACAGTGAAGCAGAAGTATGGATTGGAAACAGAGAGAACCGTCTCTGGATGAAATCAAATCCTACTTTGGGAATGGTGAAGAAATGGGACTACCTCGAAGAACAGGTAGCGCTTGCAAGGGAAAGCAAGGCAGATAGAATCTTTGTACTGTCCAAGGATTTCAATATAAAGCAGAATGCAGCAGAGAGCTGGCTAAATTTAGAGGATTATGATTATGAATGCAGCTACGATCTGAATGAATTCAGAGGAAGCTTCTGCCTCGGAGCTGTTGATCTGGCTGAGACCACTGATCTGGTATCTGCCAAGGCTTTGCTCATGAAACCGGATGATAACAGGAAGTATATAATCAGCCATTACTTCATTCCGGAGAACAAGCTTATCGAATCCGATGATAAGGAAGCCGGAGCAAAATATAAGGAATGGGCTGAGCAAGGTTATATGACTTTAACCGAGGGCGCTGATGTTGATCTGGCAATAGTCGCAGACTGGTTCTATAGCTTGTATGAGGAATATAACATCAAGCTCTGGAAATGTGGATACGATCAAAGGTTCTCAAAGGACTGGATCAAGAGGATGGAGTACTATGGATGGTTTAAGACCGGCAATGATGAATTGACTGATCTGGTAATGATAAATCAGAATGCCCAGACGTTAACTAATGCCATCAAGCTCACTGAATCCGATTTTAAGCATCAGCTGATCCGGTATAACAACCATGCAGTTGATAAGTGGTGCTATGGGAATGCCGGGCTCAAGGTTGATAAGAATGGTTGTCTGATAGTTAAGCTGGAACCAAATAAGCGTATAGATGGAGCCGTGAGCCTTGCAATATTGTACGAGATGTACAGAAGATATAGGAATGATTACCGAGGAATTATAGAGAGGTAGAAAATGAGTTGGTTTAGTAAGTTTTTTGAAAGAGGTCCAAAAACCCAAAACTATGCTCCGACACTTGACGGATTTACTCCGGTGTATAGTCAGTTTGGCAATTCAATCTATGCAAGTGATGTAGTACAGCAAGCTTTGAAATGCATAGTTGATGAGATGAAGAAGCTGAACCCTACTCATGTAAGGTATGTGGAGAACGATCCGGTCCCGATCAAAGGCAGTGTGCAGGATGTTCTTAACAGTCCAAATCAGCTTATGACTACCAGTGAGTTCCTGGAAAAGACCGTCTGGATGCTCTTGATGAATTACAATGCCTTTATTATTCCGACCTATTACACATGGGTGGATGAGAAGACCGGAGCTGAGAGAAGATACTATGACGGCCTGTATCCGATAAACCCCACACAGGTTGATTTTATCGAGGATGCCTCCGGAAGGCTGTTTGTGAAGTTCTGGTTTTGGAATGGTGAGAACACTACTCTTCGATATGATGACGTGATACATATCAAGTATAACTACTCAGTCAATGAATACATGGGTGGTAACTTGATGGGACAGCCGGACCATAAGCCGCTGCTTAGCACTCTGGAACTTAACCAGGAACTGCTTAGTGGAGTGGCAAAGGCTATGAAAGCCTCTTATGCGGTCAATGGAGTGGTTAAGTACAATACAATGCTCGATGATGGAAAAACAGTTGAAGCTCTTAACCAGCTTGAGCAGAAGCTGAAGAATTCAGAGAGTGGGTTCCTGCCCTTGGATATAAAGAGTGACTTCACACCACTTCCGAGGAGTGTGGCGCTGGTAGATGAACCTACTTTGAAATTTATCGATGAGAAGATACTCAGGAACTTTGGAGTTCCACTTTGTATCCTCAAGGGTGATTACAATAAGAGTCAGTATAATGCATTTTATCAGAAGACTCTTGAGCCTCTGATAATTGCTATAAGTCAGGCGATAACCAAGAAGCTGTTCACGAGCCGTGAAAGAGCTTTTGGAAATAAAGTTGAATTGTATCCTAAAGACCTTATCTTTATGACCGTTGAGCAGACCTTAGAGATGATTAAGGAACTGAGTCCTACAGGTTGCTTGTTCGAAAATGAAAAGAGAGTGGCTTTAGGTCTTAAGCCTCTTCCGGAGCTTGCCGGAAAGAGATACATGAGTCTTAACTGGATAGATGCGAATAATGCGAGTCAATATCAGGTTGGGGAAGATAATGTAAATGTAGATATAGTTGATAAGGAGGATATGTAAGATGGCTGTAACACTAAACGGAGCAAATGCTGATTACATGGGATTGCATGATGATGATAAGCCTACTGATGTGGCTGTGAATAGTCTGTTTTTGGAATTAGATACAGGAGACTTCTACTACTTTACAGGCGAGACTTGGGCAAAAGTAGGTGCATAAAACATGGAAAATGACAATGTTTTATTGTTAAGGAGGTAAAACATGGATTTTTATAATGTTTTATTAGCAAAGAAAACAAATAGGGTTTTACAATTCGGAAGTTTGTACGAACGTCTGTTTGAAACTTGGATAAACAGGGCAAGGCAGATATTAAAGGACTTACCCACCGGCTCAATCTCCACCGTCACCGACGCGGCAGAGTTACCGCTTAATGCTTTGAAGGTTAGCGTTGAAGCATGGCAAGAGGGGAGCGGTGACCCGTCACCGTCAAATATCAGACCAATACACGGGTGGAGTAGTGCGAGCCTGTATGATACGGGCGTTAACTTGTGGGATGAGGAAATGGAAGTCGGGAATATTGATACAACCACAGGCGCAAACAGTTATGCAAGTAACCGCTTAAGAAGCAGTAATTACATAGCCATTAAAGGTGGCGCAGCTATAACGATAGTATGCCCTACGAACGGAAGATACTTTGAGTATGATGCTAATTATAATTATATAGGTAATACACAGTTTAGCCCGACAGGCGATTACGTTACAATTACGCCATCAAGCAATACGGCTTATATACGCTTTATACTTAGCACGAATTATGGAACAACATACAATAACGATGTATCAATCAACTACCCATCAAGCGATACAAGTTATCATGCATATCAAGGCAAGCAATGCGCACAGCAATTCCCGTCCACCATCTACGGCGCTGAGTGGGATGTGGTTGGTGGAGTGCTTAATAATCAGTATGCTTGTATCAATATACCGACTGATGCTTCAGTCTGGCTCGAAACTTCTAACCCTAATGTACCACAGGGGCGCTATGGATACTATACTGTCGGCGGTGCTATTCCTAATTGCAAGTATTCTGGCGGTGATGCTAACCCCAATAATGTTATCATAGAGTTTAACATGGCAAAAAAAGGCTATTCCGCATCTGACGCAGTGACCGCAACAACCTTTACTGTAGGTGTAGGCATGGCTAATTATCAAACTAACATATGGATTAACACCGATAAAGCGACGAAAACAGAGTTTTTGCAATGGCTTTCAGAAAATCCTTTGCAGTTAAAATATCCCCTTGCCACTCCCACCACCATCGACCTCTCACCCTTATCAATCCGACTGCTTGAGGGCACTAACAACCTTTATGCGGATTGCGGGGAGGTATTAAGTGGCAAGTACTGGGCGAACGTTTAAGAGGGGGTAAGTTATGCAATGGTATAAATGCCCGTTTTGCGGTCAAAAATTATTCATGATTTCTCCTGATGCAAACATCCGGGGAATGCAGATAAAATGTAAAAAATGTAAACAGATAATAAATGTGAGCCTTTGAGCCTTATGAATGAACAAATCATTCATGGGGCTCTTTTATTTTTCTTAGGAGGTTAGAGATGAAAAAACCTTTGGAACAACGATTCAACAGCTGTGAGGTGAGGGCAGTCCAGAACGACTCCGGAAGCCTGATAACTGGAATGCCTATCGTATTCGAGTCAAAGACAGACCTTGGTTGGTTTGATGAAGTAATCAGAGTGGGCGCTCTGGATGGGACAGACCTTACTGACGTGAGGTTCTTAGTAAACCATAACACCGACATGATACCACTTGCAAGGTCAAGAAGGAACAACGGCAATTCCACCATGCAGCTTACGGTAACGGCTGAGGGACTTCAAATGGAAGCCACTATTGATACAGAGAACAATAACACGGCTAAGGAGCTGAAATCAGCCATTGACCGGAAAGATATCAGCGGAATGAGCTTTATGTTTTCGGTTGCAGAAGACGAATGGGAAGACCTTGAGTCAGACCATCCTACCAGATACATAACAAAGATCGCTTCAGTGGTTGAAGTAAGTGCAGTGACATTCCCTGCCTATGATGCCACTTCGATAAATGCGAGAAGCAAAGATGCGCTGGAGAGTGCAAGAGCGGCTGTGGAGACAGCTAAGAGATCAGTGGAGACTGAGAGTAACTTATTGGAGCTTGAGAAAGCAAAGACACTAATTTTAGGAGGATTTTTAAGATGAGAAAGAAATTCTTAGAAAAGAAGCTTGCAAGGCTCAATGAGAAGAAGAAGAGCCTTACAGAAAGAGCAATGTCCTCTCAGGATGTTGCAGAAGTAAGAAGCCTTAATTCCGACATCGAAGACATCAATGCTGAGCTTGCTGAGACTCAGGAAGAGCTTGATGCCATCCTTGAAGAGGAAAGACAGGCAGAGCTTGAGGAAGAGAAGAGAGCCGCTAATCCGGTTCCTGCTGATGCTACCAGAGTTAACGGTCAGATTGCCGGCGTGGTAGTTGGAAGCTTTGGAGCAGAGGAAAGAGACAGCGATCCTTATGCAACTATGGAATACAGGAAGGCTTTCATGGTATATGCCCAGACAGGAACACCCATTCCTGAAAACCTTATCAGGAGAGACGGAGCTCCGGCTAACACTGATAGCCTTGGTGCTACCATTCCCACAACTGTTCTTAACGAATTCATCAATGAGATTCGTAAGGTATACGGCAACCTTTATTACAAGGTTCGTAAGCTCAATATAAAGGGTGCTGTTAAGGTTCCCATTGCTGAGCTTCAGGCTACTTTCAAGTGGATCACTGAAGACACTGTATCACCCAGACAGGATGGCGGTAAGATTAAGGACTTCGTAGAGTTCAGCTACAACATGGCTGAGATCAGAGTATCACAGTCACTTCTTAGCTCAATCGTTACCATCGATCTGTTCGAGCGTGAGATCGTAAGGATCATGCTTATAGCTTATCTTCAGGCTATGGATACAGGTATTGTAAAGGGTACAGGAAACGGTCAGATGCTTGGTATCCTTAATGATCCCAGAGTTATGACCCAGGAAGGACATATCATCGAACTTTCAGCCGCTGATATCAGCAACTGGACAGAGTGGAAAAAGAAGTTCTTCAGCAAACTGCCTCTTGGTTACAGAGCCGGTGAATTCATATTCCCTGTTGCTACAGTTGATGCATACCTTGAAACTATGGCAGATGCAAATAATAACCCCATCTTCAGACAGGCTACAGGCCTTGAAGTAAATGACGGTGATACGAGAAATCCTAATGGTAGATTTTGGGGCAGAGAAATCAGCCTTGTAGAGCCGGATATCATTACTGACTTTGACTCAGCTTCAAGTGGTGATGTTATTGGTATCTTCTGGCAACCTAATGAGTATGCTATCAATACCAACATGGCTTTCGGAATGAGAAGATACTTTGATGAAGAGCGTAATGAATGGGTTAACAAGATGCTCACAGTAGTTGATGGTAAGGTTCTTAATCCCAGAGGATTCTATATCTTTAAGAAGAAGTAAGAGGGAGGTGCTGATATGAATACAACTGTAGAAGCACTCAAGGGCTTATATGTAGCATTTGGCGGAAGTCTTACAGATCATTACTCCGACATAGCCGGAAACGTGAATGTAAGCGATTATGTACTTATTCCTGATTGTATCAAGGCGCTTTCAAAGATCGCAGCATCAGCAGGCATTGAGCTTCCTGCTGTAACCACTTCTGATAACGGTGATGTCCTCACTGTAGTTGAAGGAAAGTGGGCAAAGGCAGCAGCTCCCAAGGAACTTCCTGCTGTAACAGCAGAGAATAACGGAGCTGTCCTCAAGGTTGCTGATGGAGCTTGGGGTATAGGCACTGATAACATTCAGGCGTAAAGAATTAGGAGGTAAAGAACTATGATTAATACAGATAGAATTGTTCCTGTAGCAGCGGTTGATCTGATCAGTCTTTATGGTCTCATCCTTTTACAGGACAGCAATAACAGCGGTCTTGCAAAGCTTTCAGCTGATGCAATCGGTGAGTTCCAGGTTAAGACCAACTCAGCAAAGCTTATAGCTTCTGAGCCCGTCAAGAAAGTTGACTTCGATTCCACTGCATCCAGCGTAACAGCAGGTACTGTTTACTTTGTTCCTGCATATGATTATGTAGGATTCAGCATTGATGGAGTAGCTGAGACACCTGCTGGTGGCAGCGTTACAGTTGAAGCTGATGGCAGATCACTTTATAAAGCTGTACTTTCAAGCGGTGATATCACCATTACAAAGGTAGGATTCTAATCTTAAGGAGGTAAAGACCTATGAAACTTAAAATTGGGAGAGCCTTTACGGACAAGTATACACAAGAACCTTATGCCAAAGGAGACACAGTGGAGTTTGAGGAAGCAAGAGCCAAAGAGCTGCTTGCTGATCCGAGGAAGCTGGTATCTGAGGTAAAGGAAACTAAAAGGACCGGAAAGCGGTCAAAGAAATAAAAGGAGGCTATGGGCTATGGCGGCAACATTAGCAGATGTCAAATCAGCTTTGGGAATAGTAGGTGACTACCAGGATGCAACTTTAACTGTTTACTTTAATGAAACAGTTGACTTCCTGAAGGATGCCGGAGTCCCTGAGAATCAGATCACTGCTGGCTTAGTAGCCCGTGGTGTATCCGATTTATGGAGCTATGGAACAGGAGACGGCAAGCTCTCTCCGTATTTCATACAGAGAGCTGCTCAGCTGTCGTACAAGAGGTGATGGATTATGGCAAGAGTATATAAGCCCGAGATGCCTTTTGATACAGCCATGAAGATCCTGGCACCCACAAGCACGGTGGTGAAGGGAGTGACCAAGAAGGTCTTTCCGGATCCTACCAAGGTGGAGACAGTGATTTATGGCAGTTTCCGGACCTACGGCGGCACTGAGAATATGTCGAATGATATTTACACAGTATATGACACAGCAGTGGTTGATACCTGGTACAGACCGGATATCACTTCTGACTGTCGAATATACATCTGTGAAACAGGAGAGATATTTGATGTGATAAGCCGTCCGGAGAACATTGATATGAGGCATCAGTATTTACATTTCAGGCTTCAAAAGGTTGGAGGTAAGCCTTAATGGGAATAACGAGGGGCGGTAATTATTTCGGAAGAAAATGGAATAAGGGCGGCAAGCTTGGCAGAGGCAAGATGCTGGCAATCGATTTCAGCAACTTCGAAGACTATATCGAGAAACTTGATAAGCTTGGAGCTGATCTGAAGCAGGTTGTCGGTGACGCCATGGAACAGGCTGCTGAAACCGTCCAGGATGATGTCATTGATGCAATGGCAAAGGGCAACCTACCAGCCGGAGGTAAATACTCACAGGGTGAGACGCAGGCCAGCATAATCAGGGACGCTAAGACCGTATGGCATGGGAGCCTTGGTGAAATAGACCTTGGCTTTGATAAGACCAGACCGGGAGCAGGCGGCTTTTTGATAACCGGTACTCCTAAGATGAGACCGAATTATAAGCTGGAAGATATATTCAGCCGTAAGAAATACCTTAAGAAGATTAAGGACCAGATCGAAAAAGAACTACAGGATGCTATTGCTGAGAGGATGGGAGGATAGACATGGAAGATGAATTGATCACAATATTATCAACCTTTAAGTATCCGGTCTATAGACAAGGATCAATGTCGAATGATGCCACCTATCCGGAGACATTCATCACGTTCTGGAACTTTGATAGTCCTGACCATAGCCACTATGATAATGCCGATTACGGAACGGAATGGGGCTTTAACGTCTATACATACAGCAGTGATCCAGCGATCCCCTACAGCCTGCTTGATAGCATCAGGACAGCTCTCAAGAATGCCGGATGGATAGTAAGAGGCAGGGGCTTCGATGTACAGAGTGATGAGGAAACCCATACAGGAAGAGGCATAGAGGTTTATTTTTTGAAGATATATTAAAATTTGGAGGTAAGAAAAATGGCACAGATCTATGAATACAGAGGTGTAAGCGGTCTGGTTTACGCCAAAGTTACAAAGGATGACAAGACTGGCTATGCTACAGGCACAGTAAAGCCGCTGGCAGGTGTGGCAGAGATCAGTAAGTCAACAGAGTCAAGTAATGAACCCCATTACTATGACAATATTCCTGCTGTAGTTGTTAGCTCAACAGGATCAGATGAGATCACCATCTCAGCATCAGCGATACCTTTTGATGTACTTGCTGATATTACAGGTCAGTATTATGACAGCACAACCGGAATGTATGTGGAAAAGGAAAGAACACCCGGATACTATGCTATCGGTTATCAGACTAAGACCACTTCCGGAGAGATTGTATACGTTTGGAGACTCAAAGGTACATTCAATGTTCCTGATCAGGTTAACTCAACCGAGAACGATGGAACCGATGCAAATGGACAGGAAATCACCTTCACAGGCATTTCAACCACTTACAAGTTTACAAAGACAAGCTCACAGGCTAAGGCTATTAATGTTAATACAACCATTAATCCGATAGCTGAAGGCACATTCTTTGGAACAGTCCAGACACCTGATACCATTGAAGCACCTGTTATCACTCCCAGCGTGACTGTTATTCCTACTGAAGCATCAGTGGAAGCCGGAAGCACAATCGCTCTTGCAGCTCAGACAGTTCCTGCTAATGCAGAGATCACATGGTCAAGCTCTTCAGAGACTTATGCAACAGTTGATGAGAGTGGTGTAGTTACCGGTGTAGCAGCTGGATCAGCAACGATCACGGCTACAATCACCTATGATGGAACTAACCATACAGATACCTGTACTGTGACTGTAACACAGCCCACAGCGTAATAACTGCCATTAGAGGTGGGTGGCTTTGATGTAAAAAGCTGCCTGCCTCATTTTGGATAAAAAAGGATGGATTATAAGAAAGGATGGATACAAGGATGGATTTAGTAATTAATGTTTATGACGATGATAATAACATTACCAAGACGGTCAAGGGTAAGCTTGTTGAGGTCAAGTTTGGCGTTGTAAGGAATCTTATGAAGCTTGTTAATGTTGATAATATAGAAGATACCGGAGAACTTCTGGATGCCGTAACTAAGTCATGGGATCAGGTTACGGGTATTCTTAACAGATGCTTTCCGGACATGACTGATGATGATTGGGATAACGTAAAGCTCTCTGAAGTGATGACCGTGATTATGAATATCATGAGATTCTCATTCAGCATGATGCTTACTCTTCCTAAGGATGGATCAGAAAAAAACCTGAAGGCGGAGTAGATGATACTCCGCTGTTTGAGATTATGTTCAAGATGAATCACCAGCTCTGCAAAGAATATCCGGCATTCACTCCTTTGGATATCGAGGAAAGACCATTCAAGAAAGTGATTGGACTTTATGTGGATGTCCGGAATATGCAGATCAGAGAGAAGAAAACCGCTGAGGAAGCCGCTGCAAATCCGGCTCCAAGGAAGAAAAAGGATGACATTATAAGGCGGCCTGCTGGGGACTCATGGTTTTAACTACAGGTAGGTGAAATAGATGGCTGATACAACTTCTACTACACAATTCAAAGCGGATATAAGCCAGCTTAAGGCTGCAATGCAGCAGGCACAGAGACAGGTAAGACTTGCCAGCTCTGAGTTCCAGAAGGCTTCCGCCGGCTTGGATGACTGGTCAAGCTCTGCTACTGGACTCCAGGCAAAGATTAAACAGCTTAACAGCACTCTTACATCTCAGAAACGAATGGTTGAGCTTGCTAATCAGGAATGGGAAAAGACTGTCAAGGTCTATGGTGAAAATTCTGCTGAGTCTGACAGAGCCAAAATGAAGCTTAACGGCTATGAAGCAGCTGTAGCCAAAACAGAAAAAGAACTTAGGCAGTATGAGTCAGAACTTAAGGACTGTGAAGAAGGCACCGGAAGATTTGCTGATGAGACAGAGGACCTGGAAGATGCTACTAACCAACTGAATGATGGCTTCACAGTCATGAAAGGTGCTCTTGCCAGTCTTGTAGCAGACGGCATCCGTCTGGCTATTGATGCCATGAAAGAGTTCGCTAAGGCGACCATTGAAACCGGTATGAGCTTTGAACAGTCAATGGCTCAGGTAGGAGCTATCTCTGGCGCATCAGCTGAGGATATGGAGCTTCTTACAGAGAAAGCTAAGGAGATGGGCGCTACAACTAAATTCAGTGCTACAGAGTCAGCTGAGGCGTTTAATTACATGGCTATGGCAGGCTGGGAAACTGAGGATATGCTTAACGGTATATCCGGTATCATGAATCTTGCCGCTGCCTCCGGAGCTGATCTTGCTACCACATCTGATATCGTTACGGATGCACTCACGGCTATGGGATATTCAGCCGGTGACGCCGGAAAGCTTGCTGATGTTATGGCGGCCGCTTCAAGTAATGCTAATACTAATGTAGAGCTGATGGGTCAGACATTCCAGTATGCAGCTCCTCTTGTAGGCGCTCTGGGATACTCCATGGAAGATACGGCGGTCCAAATCGGACTTATGGCTAATGCAGGCATTAAAGGTCAGAAGGCTGGTACTGCTCTCAGGTCCATCCTGTCAAGGCTGTCAGCTCCTCCGGCTGAATGTGCAAAGGCTATGGAAGAGCTGGGCGTATCTCTTACGGACTCTGCAGGCAAGATGAAAAGTCTTGATGAAGTAATGGGAGAACTGAGGACGGCTTTTGCCGGTCTTGATGAAACCCAGAAGACTGCTAATGCCAAAGCTATAGCAGGACAGGAAGCAATGAGTGGACTGCTTGCCATTGTCAATGCGGCTCCGGCTGATTATAAGAAGCTCACTAAGGCAGTGAAGGAATCCGAGGGTGCAGCTCAGAGCATGGCTGATACCATGAATGACACTGTTGAAGGTCAGCTTACACTGCTTAAGTCGCAGATTGAGGGCATTCAGATCGAGATTTACGAAAAGCTGGTTCCTTATCTCAGGGAAGGATTAGAAACTATTTCTGAAACTATATCCGGTATTAATTGGGATGGAGTTGGAGAAAAGGTAGGAAAATTCGCATCGCAGGTTCTTGAATTGTTTATAAAAATCATTGAGAACGGTGATGGAATAATCGATGTCTTAAAGGCCATAGGAATAACTATGGGTGTTGCTTTTGTCGTGTCCAAGATCATTACTTATGCAGGCGCTATTTCTTCACTTTACGCAGCTTTCAAAGCGTTAAAGACAGCTACAGACGTAGCTACTACATCTCAGCTCTTACTTAATGCAGCTCAAGCGGCTACACCCATAGGACTTGTAGCAGCAGGCGTGGCAGCAGTATCAGCGGCTCTTATATACCTGGCTTCAAAGAATATTGAAGCAGGAGAAGCGACTCAAGTTCTTACTGATTACGAAAAAGAGCAGATCGAAACTATTGGTAAGTTGAAAGTGGCTTATCAGGATATGGCTGAAGCACGAGATGCAAGCGTTAAGAGTATTGATACCGAATATGAATATATTAAGGATCTTAGCAATGAACTCCAAGGACTTGCTGATTCCAACGGAGTAGTGGCTGAGGCTGATCGAGATAGAGCTGAATTTATCATCACGACATTAAATGAAGCTCTGGGAACTGAAATCCAGATGATAGATGGAGTGATACAGAACTATCAGGAAGAAAAGGATGCCATCTATGATCTTATAAACGCCAAAAAGGCCGAGGCAGTTCTTAGAGCTAATGAAGATCTGTATACTGCTGCAATTCAGAACAAGAATGAGGCATTAAAGAATCTCACTACAGCTCAAGGAATCTACAATCAAAACGTGCTTGAGATGGAAGAGGCTGAGAAAGCTTATCAGGATGCCATGAATATGACTGTTGATGAGTATGCAGAACTTCACGGCCTTACTGATGCTTTAAGTGTAGCTGAATCTGAATTAATTCAACATCAGTATGATCTTGAACAGGCATTCACTGAAAGCAAAGCAGCAGTTGGTGAATCAAGGTTTGCCATGACAGATGCTGAAACAGCTTATTATGGTTATATTAATACCATAAAGAACTATGAAGGTCTTTCAGCGGCTATTATATCCGGAGACTCTGCCAAGATTTCAGAAGCACTCCTGAATATGGAATATGACTTCCAGACTGCTGAAAACAGCACCAGAAAGAGCCTTGAGAACCAGGTTAAGAATTATGAAGCAAATCTTGAAATGCTTAAGAAAGCAATCCAGGATGGTACTCCCGGTGTAACTCAGGAGATGGTGGATCAGGCTGAGTCAATGGTTAAGGCAGCCAAGGCAGAACTTGATAAGCTCCCTGCTGATGCCAAGACAGCCGGGGCTAACAGTGGAGATGCTTTTGCCAAGGGCTTAAATTCCAAGACCGGAGAGGCTCAGACAGCAGGAGCTAACCTTAAGGCTAATGCAAATAACGGACTGAAACCTACAGGAGAGAGCAAGAAATCCGGTGAGGACTTCGTACAGGGTTATGTTGATGGAGTGACTATTACTTCCAGAACGGCTTATGACACGGCTAAGAAGCTGGGTAATAATGCCGTGAACGGTCTTAATGATGGACAGGAAAGTCATAGTCCATCTGCTGCCACTACAAGATCGGGTGAAAACTTTGGTCAGGGCTTTATCAACGGCATGAACAACAAGTTGAGTGCTATATGGACTGCTGCATGGAACCTTGCTAAGAAAGCTCTGGCAGCTCTTAAGGCAGGACAGCAAGAAGGATCCCCGTCAAAGCTTACCGAGCAGTCAGGTATCTACTTTGGTGAAGGCTATGAAGTTGGAATTGAGAGTATGAAAAAGACGGTCGGCCAGACTGCCGGAGAACTTGCTCTGTATGCTTATAAGTCACTTAGAGAAGGTCAGAAAGAGGGATCACCGTCAGATCTTACCTATGAATCCGGAGTGAACTTCACTAAGGGTTACATTAATGGAATAGTCAGCATGGAGACAGACCTTGCCAAGACCATAAGAAATATGGCAGGAATAGCTCTTAAGTCGGCTCTTAACGTAAGGAATGGAGACTTCTCCGGAGCTGCAAAAAATGCTGCTGATTATATGTCAGAGACTCTTAATAAAAAGACGTCTTACATGATGGATAAGATACAATTTCAGAACAAGAAGAAGCTCGAAGAATTTGATAATACTATTAAGAAGCTTGAGACAGAAAGAGACAGCAAGACCGGCGCTATTCAGGCAAAGATTGATGCTGAAAAAGATGAAAATACCAAAAATACTCTGAAAAATCAGAAAGCAGCCATTGAAAAAGAGTATAAGACCCTGATTGAGACACAGAATAAATACAAGACAGCTTATCAGTCAGCCTCTTCGGAAATGATTTCAGAATTTGGAAATGCGGTCAAAGAATACTCTGAAAAGGCTCAGGACCTTATTAATAGCACCATACAGGGTATAAGCGATAAATACCAGCAGAAGTATGATGAACTTATGCAGAAGCAGGACAGCCTGGTCAGCAAGCTGAAGAACGCCGGAGACTTATTTGAGATATCCGGAGCCGGTGTGATGACAGTAGCTGATGTCAAAGAACAGACTAAGGCAATTACGGACTACACGGAGAAACTTAAGAAGATTAAAGGCAGCGTATCAGAGGAATTGTTTGATCAGATAGCATCCTATGATATGACTGAAGGCTCTGCTTTCATGGATCAGCTGCTGAGTATGAGCAAAAAGGATCTAGAAGCCTACAACAAAGCATATACTGAAAAGATGAAAGCTGCTGAAAAGGCAGGAGATACCATCTACAAGAGTGATTTTAAGCAGGTTGAAAAGGATTATAAAAAAGAACTTAATGATGCTTTCAAAACCTTGCCTAAGGAGCTTGAGAAGATCGGAAATGATGTGATGAAAGGCTTTATTAAGGGGCTCACGCAGAATACGGACTACATGGATAAAGAGGTTAAGACCTTTGTCAAAGGCATGGTTGATGAGTTTAGGAACCTGCTTCAGATCAAGAGTCCTTCAAAGGTGATGATGCAGATCGGTGATTATACGGGTGAAGGCTTTGTGGAGGGCTTGAAGCAGACGCTGGTAGATGCTAAAGCAACAGCTCAGCAGATGGCTGAAACGGTAAGTAATCCACTGAGTGAGATTAAGTCGAATATAGGCAACATTAAGAGTGCAGTCGGTGAGGCTGACATGGCAGGCAGGTTAGTGACCAACAATTATCACTATAATTTGGTTCAGAACAATACCAGTCCTAAGAGCCTGAGTGCCCTGGAAACATACCAGGCAAGACGCCAGCAGATAGCAATGGTTAAGGCATTGACGTAGAGGGGAGGAAAGATATGTATACTTTGATAGCTGAAAACAAATACGGACAGCAACTTGAGCTAACTCATAATGATGCGTATGTGATCGAAAGTATAGACGGTATCGATCCTCCGGACGCCGTCATAAATACAACAAAGAATGCTAATGCTGATGGATCGGTGTTCAACAGTTCTTACGTGAGCAACAGGCAGATCATAATCACGCTGGCGATAAACGGACCGGCTGAAGATAACCGGATACAGCTTTATAGGTATTTCAAAAATAAGTATCCTGTGAGACTGTACTATAAGAACGGATCAAGAGATGTATACATTGATGGATATGTCAAACAAACGCAGATCGAGTTCTTCCAGCGCAAGCAAATAGCTCAGATCACCATAATATGTCCTCAGCCCTACTTCAATGGCGTTGAAGATAGTATTACAGATTTCAGTACAGTGGAAAGCCTCTTTGAATTTCCATTCAGCGTTGAGGAACACGTTGAAGAGGGTGATGATTGCGATGGAACCATTGAATTCAGCCGGATACTTGTCAATGAGGAAACAAATGTAATCAATGCCGGAGATATCGATACCGGAGCCCTGATCGAACTAAGGGCTGCCGGAGCTGTGGTTAATCCGGTGATCTACAATGTGGATACAGGTGAATTCTTTAAGATCACAGTGACTATGGCTGCCGGAGATGTGATCAGGATTAATACCGTGAAGAAAGAGAAATCAGTATACATCATCAGCCAGGGTGTAAAGACCAACCTTATAGGCAGCCTGGTTTATGGATCCACTTGGCTTCAGTTTGTTCCCGGCGACAATACCATCCTGATTGATGCAGATACCACTCCGGAGAATATGCTTAGTGAAATCTGCATAGTCAATAGATTTGAAGGAGTGTAGCCTATGGAGATATATGTACTAAATGGATTTGAGACGATAGGCATTATCAATGTCTTTGAATCCTGCATATGGAACGTTCAATACTTTAGTCAGAATGATTTCCAGCTTGTACTTCCGGCAGATCAAGAAACTATGGATATGCTAACCCTTGGAAGATACCTGGTTAGAGCTGAGGATGTGACGGCTACCGGATACAACAACGTGATGGCTATTCAGGATGTCATTGTAGATTTCAACTCAGACAGAGGCTGGATACTAACTCTTAAGGGCAAGGGTCTGAAGAATGAAATCCTGAAGAAGCGTATCGTATGGAGTCAGACGAACCTGAACGGGCTTGCAGAAGTAGGCATCCGGAAAGTGATAACGGATAATATCATAAGTCCATCCGATAATGCCAGGAAGATTAATGATGTGGTCCTTGATACCATCAATAACTATAATGAGACCATTGATATGCAGTTGCTGGGAGAGAATCTGGCAACATGGTTGGAGGAGATATGCACCACATATGGATATGGCTGGGATGTGAAAATTGATAACAGCAAATATGTTTTCACACTTTATAAAGGAACGGATAGGACCTATGAGGGCGGTAATACTCCGGTGGTATTCTCTCCAGAGTTTGACAACCTGCTTACATCATCCTACGAGCATAATCTTGAGCTTTATAAGAACGCTGCTTTGATCGGTGGTGAAGGTGAAGGCACAAGTCAGAGGACCGCTACCATAGGAACGGCTACAGGAATGAGCAGGTATGAGGATTTCATTGATGGAAGTTCTGTGAGCAGCAATGGAGAGATTATAACCTTAGAAACATACATCAAAATGCTCAAGGATTACGGACAGACGCAGATCAACCAGACGGCAATGACCGAGAAGATAAGTGGTAGTATTGATCCGGATGGAATGTATAAGCTGAACCGTGATTACTTTCTTGGTGATATAGTTCAGATCGATAACGGAAACGGGATAGCAGCCGTGACAAGGATCACGGAGATAATATACGCAGAGGATGAGAGTGGAACCAGCGTTGTTCCAACATTTAGCGAATGGGAGGTTGAATAGAGATGGCTGTAACTTATGGATACTTTAATTCAGTTGATGGAGATCGTAGATATAATGCTGACCAGATGAGTGAATACTTTGATGGATTGGTAAGCGATGGCGTTTATGAGGATGTTGGAGGCGGCCTTCAGGTAGTAGCAGACTCAGGCATGAATGTAAATGTCAATACTGGTAGAGGTCTGATTGATTGTAAATGGATAAAGAATGATGCAGTGCTAAGCCTTGCCGTGACCGCTGCTCATGTAACTCTTAACAGATACACGGCCGTGGTTCTGAGGTTGGACTATACCAACAGGCTCGTTGAGATTGACACAAAAGATGGTACTCCGGCATCAAGCCCTACCAAGCCGGATATGCAGGATGACCAGAATGCAAAGGAGCTGTGTCTTGCCTACATTTATGTAAGGGCAGGAGCGACAGCCATTACTCAGAGTGCTATAACCGATATGAGAGCTTCAGAGCTTTGTGGATGGGTAACAGGCATAGTTAAGCAGGTTGATACATCCGAGCTGTTCATCCAATGGCAGACAGCCTATGAGGAGCAGTATGAAGCATTTGAAGCATGGTTTGCTACACTTACTGACCAGCTCAGGGTTGATACATATATTCAGAGGTTTGCTAAGAGATTTGTGGTAACTTCCAGCTCCGGAAACGTAGTAACCCTTGATATGGTCGGATATACCTACGACAGCTCTGATGTTATTCAGGTGTTTGTAAATGGTCTTTATGCCATCCCTGATGTAGATTATACCATGACTGTCACTGAAGGCGTTGTTACCGTTCAGCCTACTGCTTCAGCGGTTGGAACAGACATAGGCTTTGTTGTGCTCAAGTCCAAGATAGGCTATGCCGCTATGACTGATGCACTTGGTAATAATGTGGTGACTAATGGTGGAGAAGAAATAGGCATATAGGAGGTGTCTTATGAGTGATAAAAGGATCATTGAGTATGACACAGCTACAGAGCTGTCAGATGACGATTATATTGTGTTAGACAGTGAGACCGGAGGCACTTGTAAAATAAAGGCTAAGAAGCTTGAGCCCCCCCTACCGAACCGGATAACAGCGACCTACACGCAGACCATAACAGTTAAGGATACTGACAGTCTTGATGTCCTAAGACCTGACTTAATTGTAAAAGCCTACTATGATGGTGGAGTGGTTGAGACAGTAACTGCCTATACTTTAAGCGGTACACTTGAGGTAGGGACAAGTACGATTACAGCAAGTTATAAGGGTAAGAGTGATAGCTTTGATGTTACGGTGGAAAGCGGCATAAATTATGTATACAAATGGGATTTAACACAAAGTCTAACAGACCAAAGACAAGGTAAGGCGTTAACACTTGGCGGCAATGCAACACAAGACGGCAATGGGGTACATTTTACGGGCAGGGGCGACCGCCTTGTATGGTCAGACTTTGATATGGCAAATAAAACTTTTGAAATCGACTTTGCAACCGTGGACTTTCAAGGTAATTCAAACTACGACATGAACTTTTTTGTTGTACCTACGGTTAGTAGTGATTATGGCTGTATTTTATGTTTTATAAAAAATAATGGTTGGGCGGTTTATAGTAATACTTCTTATCAGTTTGACACAAGCAACAACCGAAACCTTTTTAGCGGCAAAACTGTAAAATTAGTTTGCGTAAGAAATAGTGACTATTATTACAGTTTTACACTTTACATTGATGATGACAAAATAGGAGAGGTTATTAACAAAAACTATAACCGACTCGGTACAACGGCAAGCATAGGTTCGGCAAATAAGGCAACCGCAAGCAATGGCGACCAATGTTACAATATGACCATAACAGGCATAAGAGTTTATGCTAACTTATAAAGGAGGAATACTGTGGAAAGAATAATTAATATGACAGAAGCTTCAGCAATATCTGCAAATGACTATATAGTAATTGACAGCCCTACTTTAGGCACCAGAAAGTATCTGGCGGCTAACCTTGCCGGAGGAATGGGTACAAGCATTGAGACTCTTTTCACCGGGAAAGAAAGCCAGTATAGGAGTGATGCTGATAATACGCCTCAGCCTTTCGACGTTTACACGGAAGGTACTAACTTTGATGCATACTTATCGACCAACGATTATGCTACATTTACGGTATTACAAGACTTTATTGCAGTTATAACAGTCGGAGTAATGGAAGATTTGAATAACACTGGTAATAATCCACCCAACTGTACATTCTATCTGAACGGTGTGGGTGATTATACAAATGTGGGCGTTAACGCCGCAGATACTGCCCCAGGAAGTAAGGGCTTTATTCATTTCGTGAGAAGCTTTAAGACTGGTGATGCTTTCTTCTGGGGCTCAATAAATAACTATGGATACGCAGTAAGACTCGGACAGGTGGATATGATTAATGGTATCGATTTGAGTGGATACATACAGCCTGATTTTTAAGCAGCCATCCTGTTACTCCTTTTTTATATAGTCGGGAGAGCCTATCATCAAGTGGTGGTAGGTTCTCTTTTTTTTGCAAAAAATTTGAAAAAAGTTAAAAAAGTGCTTGACATAGGTATATACCTATGATATTATAATATCAACAAAGGAAATAACGAACCAAAAGCAAGGAGGAAAAGGATATGACAATAGAACAGGCTTTCAGAAAGATAATGAACACAGAGGGAATGGATATCGAGGGAATGGCATACTTAGGATATCCTTGGAAATTCGAAGTAGAAATGAACGGCGAATACAAAGTAATGAACGATGATGAAGTTATAGCACTTGCAGAAAGTTTATAAATAACAAGCCAGCCGGAGGGCATAAGCTCCGGCAGAAAAGGAGAATATTATGAAAAAAGCAAATTACGATTTCGAAAAATTATCACAGATGGCAAAGGACATTATCACATCAACCGATCTGGCAACAGTGGAGAGAGAATTTTATCCGATGACAAATGAAGAGGTTGAAGAATATGCAAAGGAATACGGAGTTGAAATCCTTACTGAGTACACAGAGTGGTACGCAATCCAGAAGGATAAAGAAGATAACGACTGGGGCGATGGAAGTTTCGACTATGACGAAGCTGTTGAAATGGCAAAGGCTAAGGGCTGCAAGATCATAGCCACTATCTCAGGAGCTTGGGATAGCAAAGGGCAGCCTTTAACAGAGGGCATCTGCACAGCAGAGGAAGAGGTGGAATGATGGAAATATCAAAGATAACACCTCAAGCTAAGTATGATAAGGCACATACTACCGGTCTTTACCTGAAGCTTAATAAGGAAACAGATAGGGACATTATCGAAAAACTTGATGCTTCCGGTAATAAACAAGGGTACATTAAGGGACTTATCAGAGCGGATATCAAGTCGAATAAATAGAAAGAACCCCGGAGAAATCCGGGGCTTTTTTATTGCTTGTGTGTGTCCCATAAATTACTCACTCCCAACACAGGCGGTGGGCAAGTGTGGGGCAAACAGTCGTTTGCTGGGCAAATGTGGGGCAAATTTTACTCTTTTTGAAATTTTGTCAAATCCATCAAAAATGGCTTAAGTAAGCCAAAAATCACCGAAATGATTTGAAATGAAAAATTATGTTAAAAATTTGTTAGATTTGTAGAGGTTGGCTTATTTAAGCCAAAAATTAAGGTGCGTGGGGCAAGTGGTGGGCAAAATTATTTATGATACTAATTTATGAGACGGATTTGATTGAGTTTTTCTTCATCAGTTTTCTTCATTTTTGCGGTGATATGGAGATAAATCTTCTTAGTAATGTCGGAGTTAGAGTGTCCCAGTCTTCGGCTGATGGCTTCCAGAGAATATCCGGATTCTGCTAAAAGTGATGCGTGAGT
>JAEIGA010004351.1_pt1 | contig 21917 bp, 15 predicted proteins | sample 9270691 | NCBI WGS metagenome assembly JAEIGA01 (sample SAMN17057246, study PRJNA624740) | gut metagenome | biome: biome; isolation source: fecal sample | host: Bos grunniens | place: China: Xizang | collected 2019 | reverse complement strand
GACAGTTTACCAGTTATACAACAATCAACCATTCGGACATTCTAACATTCTAACATTCAAACATTAACCCTCTCCCTCTTCCCTATTCCCTCTTCCCTATTCCCTCTAAACTCTAAACCCCCATTCAAACATTCAAACATTCTAACATTAAAAACATTCTCCTATCGAATTCTTATCACAGAACCAGGATAGGGAGTCATTGTCGCCCACGGTGTGTTGCCGTATGCGCCAAGATTTACACGGCGGCCGTGCCAGCCGTCTGATGTGTCAACTTCATTTTCATACGAAGAAGATCTATCACCTGCATCAATGGCAGGCGAATTAATCTCGCTTGCAAAATCTTTTACAAGAGAAAGCGTTTTCTCATCGTAAAAGCCGCGGCCACCGCGAAGATGAAGGTTCAGTTTCGTTAAAGCCGCCTCTTGACCTGCTTTAAAATACGTTTCACCAGATGTTGCAAAAGGTCCTCCAACAAGAGTTCTCACGCTATTGGAAGCTGTCGCAAAAAGTGCATCACCGAAAACAATTCCTTCACCCATATTGACAATAGCGCCCTCCGCCCACGAAACGCTGTTCGTCGAATTGTCTGTAAACAATGAATACTCGGCGTTTAAAACTCCTGTCGCTTTAACATCAATGTCGGCGCCGAAGCGATTCGCCTCATTAGCGCGCCTTGAGGAGTAATTGTTACAGACGATTGAATTTTTCAAATTAACCGTTCCAGTATAAATATTCATTCCACCAGGACAAGAGTGTCCATTGGAGAGGTTGTAAGCAATAGTTGAGTTTACTATATCAATCGTATACGCGGTATCTGACATCGTAACAGTAATCGCACCGCCGTGATAGCCGATTTCAGATGTATTGTTTGCGCCTGAACGATCAGAGCACCCTGCTATGATGCAGTTGGTCAAAGCAGAACCGTTGCAGTTGTTATCAAATCTTATTGCGCCGCCCTTGTTCAATGAAGAACCGTAATTCCTCGCAACTCCATGGTTTGAAAGGAATACGCAATTTCTTAACGTAGCAGGAACTGCAGAAAAATACACGGCACTACCACAGCATATATCGCCTCCGTTCACAGGAGAGGCATTGTTCACAAGTTTTACTCCATTTGTGACGAATATGCAGTCATCAAGTAAAACACCCTTTAAATTAACGAAACTCGCGCCGCCGCCGTACCCCATAATATTGCCTTCACCAGCAAGATGACCATTGCCCACAAAAAGACAATTGCTGACAGAAACAAGTGTTGATGCTGCAGAGCCTTGAACTGAAAGTCCACGGCCATATAAATCGCCATTGTTTGACAAGGCATTGCTTGTAAAGCGGCAGTTTCTAACATCAAGATCTCCTGCCCCATCCTTGAAAAAGCCCCATTCGGTCGATCTGGTAAACTCTAAATTCTCAACAGTCACCTTGCTCGAGGCATTGTTTATCTGAACAAGTCCATACGAACGGAACGAATCAAGTACGGAATACGCGCCCTCAACTCTATCTTCAAGCGTGTCGCACTCGTACGTAAAGCCGCCCCTCAGGAAAAGATCTTGAGTGACTACAAGTTTTTTAGGAGCCATTGTCGGACGCGCTACATCAATAAACCATATTTCTGTCGGCTTTGTTTCTGCCTCGTTATAAGCAATAACCATGTCATTCCACGAATGGCAGGCGTTATGCCAGTCTCTACCGGAGCCGTCTCCCGGCGCTTGCGACCAGACGTGAAGAACGCCTTCACCGCCATGACCATACCAAGGCGGATACGAATTTTCAACAGTGAAATTATCATTGAACTGAGACACGTCTCCTGCCGTTGACAATCCAGAAATAGAATACTCTACACCAATACCGTTATCATAAAAATCTGGAAAAGGAAAATTATAAGTACTCCCTGCGAGGCAACCTGAAAGAACCTTAACTATTCTCGTCCCATCTTCCATGGCTATCGTAATTGTCACATCAACCTTGCAATCTTTATCTCCCGTTACAGTAAAATTAATGCTCGGCTTTGAATACCCAGACGGATACGTGACAGAAACATCAGAAAACCCTAATGGCTCCTTAGATATATACGTCTTTGACGCCTCTGGCGTATTCCCGTAAACGCCTGCATTAATCCTTTTGCCGTTAGGAGACGGCTCCTTAGAATAATCGTCTAACGGATTCCCGGCGTCAATGGCAGGCGAAATAGATTCAGCCATCAACCACTCATCTATCTTTCCATTTACGACATAACCGTTCTGGGAAAGAAGATGTACATCTATCGCAGAAATTTTTTCGTACATTTCCTTCGTATTTGGGAAATAATAATAGCTTCCACTAGACTTGAGATTATCAGCAAGAAATCCGGTCGGAGTTACGAAAAGAGGATCTGCATACACGACGCCAGCGCCCTCATTGTACGTGGCACCGTCTTGACAGAAAACTTGAGTTGATTTTTCTCCTCCAAGAACTGAATATTCAATATTCACTACTGCTGCGGCAAATACTTTTATATCGGAAGCTAAAGTAGAGGACGAGCGCATTTTATTTCCGCCGAAAGCGCAATTTGAAATATCAATAGTTCCGCTTACTGCCGTTATAGCCCCTGCGCCTGCAGTAGTATCGGAGTAGTTATGAGCAAAAGTTGAACCATATACAGTAATCTTCTGACTTACGGCACCAAGTTGAACGACTAACGCTCCGCTTTTTTCGCCATTGAAATTACCCCAAATAGCCCTATCAAAATTGCCAGCAAAAATTGAATTTGAAATTGAGCTACCTTGAGAGCCTGTATGAAAAAAGACAACCCCTCCACTATCTGCCGCATATTGAGGTTTTCTAATGTGCCCCGTATTAGCTCTAAAATCGCATCGCAGTATTGAAACTGGAGTTGTTGTATAGATTGCAGAACCAGGCGGACATTGATTAAATAAAGTTGCGCTACTGTTACATGAACCTGTTGCGCCCAAAAAAGCACTATTACCAAAAAATACGCAGTCGACCACTATTGATTTTTTTGATTTTGCCAGATATAGCGCAGCCCCAGGCCCGCCTCTGTTTTTTCCATTGTCTGTACAGCAGTTATATGCAAAATACGAATTCGTAATAATTATGGTTGATGATGTAGAGCCATCGACACGAAGAGCTTTGCCGTGCTTTTTACCTGCTGTTTCTGCAAAAGAAAAACCGTTTGACACAAAGTTACAAGTATCAACAAGCAAATTACAATTGGCATTAGATTTTATCATTCCATATACGCCGCCTTGGGTTACTTCAATTCTTTTAAATTTCACGTCGCCTGATGTAGCTGAAACTTTGCATATATGTTGAAGCGTTTGCCCTTTCTGCGTCAATACACTAAAGGGCTTCTCTTCATCAAGCGCCATATCATCTGTACCGGCATAACCGCCCTCGATCGTCAAAGCCTTGGAGACGGTAAATATGTTATTCGTGATAACATACTCGCCTGCTTTCATGAAGATTGTATCTCCGTTTGCTGCTTTAGCATTCGCATTTGTAAGCGACATCGGCGACGCCCAAGACAAGCCGTCACCCTCATTTTCGAGAGCGTATGATGTAACGTAAAAACATCTACTCTCTGCATTCGCGGCTGAAACTGACGCTACAACTGAAAAAAGAAGAGTAAGAAAACTGCAAACAAGTTTTTTTACTTTGTTCATATTAGCCCCCTTTTGCCTTTTGTATACACACAAAGGTAGAGGGCTAAAACTGAAAGTTTTACCCCCCCCCCCGATAAAATATATGAAGTTATCTTAGTTACCATAAGCTTTGGTGCGTATTTTACCACATTACTTTATCTCTTGTCAATGAGAGAGGAAACTAAATTTTATTTCGCTTTTTTAGGTTTGGCGACGCGAAGAAGCGGAACTGTGACCGTCTGCACCGTGTGAGGTTCAATTGTAACCGTCAAAACATTGCTTTGGGGCTTCATTTTTGAATACCGCTCCATCGGGATTTTAGAAAGCCCAAACTGAGTCTCCTCCCACGCCATCTGCCTCCAGACCGGCCCTTCGCCGGGAATGGCACGGCAGTCAATAAACCTTTCAGGGCAGCTGAGCGTGCGATAGACGGGAGCGAAGAATCTATGATCTTTCACCGTAAACTTAATTGACTGAGGAGTGCTTTTTGTATTAACCATCAAAAGACAAAGTTCATTTTTGCCAAACGCCGCAACCCATTCCATCTCACCTTCCACCCTCGGAGCCATATTCTTGGGCGTTCCTTCAATGAGTGCGCGGCGATGAGCGTACACCTGATCTGTCACGCGAGCGGAAGTGTAAAACGTATCTTCCGTATCGCGTTCTTTACTTGTTCCGTGCGCAAGGAAGAGCGGATGATCCATAATCGCCTCCGTGAAAAGGCGATAAAGAACTCCCATTGAGCCTACTTCAAGGTGCGGCCGATTATACGGCGCGGTATAATCGGGGAATGAACGACCTCCCCATTCAAAACCGTCGTGCCACTGGATGATCCATTCGCGGCCGTTGGACTGATAAACGGTACCAGACTGCGCACTTGCCTGATGCTGCAAAAGCGCATCAGTCTCTGGCTGGCAGAGAGCCATAAGCGCGTAATGTCCCCAAAGAAGCGTCTCGCGGAAAATACGCTGACAGCGGTTATCTTCATCTGATCTTAAGCGCACCTCGGTTAGCCAATACTTCTTGCCTTTGAGCTGAGGATACGCCTCAATGAAATTACGGAAACGCTTAAACCCATAATACGAACAGCTGTATGGCGTTTCGGCGCCGTAAGCGTGGTAAATTACATGATCAATCTTGTGGAGATGGTTTGACATCGCCTCGACAAATCTTGCCGTATTTCGGTTTGCTTCGCCTGCGCTGAAATAGCCGGTATCCCACGTCCAGCCATGGACTAGCTTTTCGTTTGATTTCATGCGAGCTGCGATCTGCGCGACATCGGGATCGTTCTCCATATATTCACCGAGCACTAAACCGAAAGGAAGATTCGGCCACATCTTGCGCGCACCGTCGATGACCTGGGGCCAGAATTTAGCAAGCGTGTGATATTTGCTGCTGGCATAAGTCTCGTTGCCCATTTCGATGCCGACAACTTGATTTTTATAGCCGTTGTCGATAATCCACTTTATGATTTCAAGGTTGTTCGAAACTGCTGACTGACTCCAACATTCGAGGCAGACGAAAACTTTAATTCCGTTTGCTTTGTAGAAATCAAAAGCCGCCTTGGGATTGGTACGCGGAAACTTTCCGTCTTTTGTGCGAAGATTACGCCCGCCAAACCAAGTGTTCATCCCTTGCAGACGCAGAACGCGAAGCCCCGCCTGACGAAAAATGCGAGCTGTCTCAACTTTATTTGACACGTAAAGCCAATCGTCATTGCCAGGAAAACTGCAAAGCCACGCTTCTAAGGCGCCATTGACACCCATAGCGACGCCGTTGGCCGTTTTTTTCATATCTCTTATGGGCTTGGCAGTTAAATCTATATCAATCGTCTTTTCTGCCGATAAGCCGCTAAGCACGGAAACGGAAAACAACGCGAATGCCACTAACTTATTATTCATTTTTGACTCTCCTTCTTTTTAAAATTATTGCAGTACAATTCTCGAACCGCTTTTGAAGAAAGGGAATTTCTCAACGGTCATTTAATGCACGGACTGGATCTTTAAGGCATGCGGTAAGCGCAGGCACTAAAGAAGCAAGAGCGCCAAAAACAAGAACAAGCACTACAACATAAAAAACATCCGTAACAATAAGCCTGTGTGGAATCTCCGCAAGGCCGTAAACTGACGCGGGGAAAACCTCAAGACCAATGCGAGAAAGAAATTCAACGATGTTCTGCAAATTCGAAAGGACTGCCCATGACATCAGAAGCCCGAGAACAATGCCCAAGGCACATTGAATAAGCCCATGAACGAGAAAAACGGACATGATCTCCTTCTTTGAAAAACCTATCGCCTTCAACAGTCCAATTTCAGACGTTTTTTGAACTGTGAGAACAAGAAGCGTATTCATTACACAGAAAACGGCAACGAGAGAGATCAATGAAAGCAAAAGAGCCGTCATGTTCTTTTCTACTGCCAGAGCGTTAAATATCTCTCTGTCGGCTTCGCGCCAAGAAATCTGCCTCAGTTCAGGCGCGAGAACTGAAATCATTTTTGTAATGTCTTTAAACTTCTTATCCTCAGTAGGGCAATCTGTTTTGAGATGGACTGCAAAAACGCCGTCCTCAAGCCCCATCAAATCGCGGACATTGGCAAGAGATGCAATCGCATAACCTGAATCGTATTCGTGCTGGCCGCAAGAATATATGCCGCCTACGCGCCACTTGACGGGGAGGAATATCTCGTCTTTATCAATAAGAGTCTTAGGCGAGTAGACTGTAACTTCATCGCCGACCCAAACTCCAAGAGTACGCGCCGCAGTAGCACCGAGAACAATTGTGTCGCCTTCAAGATCAAACGACCCTGCGCGAGGCGTGCCAACCTTATACGCCGACGCGAAATCGTCGCCATTAACGCCAATTATGACGGGAGCTAATACCCTTCCGCGGTTTGCGAGAAGCACGCGAGTGTCTATTTCAGGCGTGACGCATGTTACGCCTGAAATTTTCCTCAGTTTCGCGGAAAGCTCCTCTTCACCGCGTATAACGTGCCCTGAATAAGGGACAAGAGAAATATGAGGCTTAAAATCTAAAATCTTCTCTTCCCAGATATCTCCAAAACCCGTCATCACGCTGCGGACGATTATCACGACAGCGACACCGAGCATAACGCCGAGTATTGATACAAGAGTTATAACCGAAGCGACTGAGCGCTTCGGTTTAAGATATTTTACCGCAAGAAAGAGAGGGAAATTCATCAAATGTCAACTTCAATGTCAACCGCCTCTTTCTTCTTCTCTTCACGCTTGTTTCTCGAAGAAGAAGAGTCTTTTTTCGGCGAAGCTTTTTTCTCTATCTTGGAAGATGGCAGATAGCGGTAATAAACCATAAGCTGCAAAGCGCAAAGGCAAGAGCCCATCATATCGCCACGGTAGCCACCTTTCCAATAACCCATCTGCTTCTGTTTCCCGTCAGGACCTTCAATTGTCTGGGGAATCGTAATTTGCGTTGAGCAATAAAGCTTTTTCATCTCAACGTTCCAATCCTGCCAACTCTTTAAGTTTTTAGGATCGGCCCCCTCGCACATTCCTGCCTGATACTTGCATTGCGCTGCGTAATACGCATAATACTGCGGTGCCGTACCAGGGAGAAGCCCACCTGGAGTAGGTTTCTCAGTCGACTTAAACACAGGAAGCCATTGACGCATAAAATCTAAGGCGCTTTTAACCTCCGGCTCGTCTCCGTAACCAAGAAGCTGCATGGCAAGACATCCTGTTGCCGTAAGACCGGTAGGACGCCCGTTGGCAGTATAATTAAAGCCGCCGCCGCGGAAGTTGCGCGTCTTAAGACATTTAATCGCCTTTTTAATGCACTCGTCCATGCCTTCAGGTTCAAGGCCAGCGAGTTTTCCTGCCTTAAGCGCCTGAATTGCCCAACCTTCAAAAGAAAGGTCGTCTCGCACTGACTCCTTCTTAAGATTGTAGTCCCATCCGCCGGTGGGAGACTGATTTTGCACAATTCGCGTAAGAACGCGCATTGCCACATCCTTAACATTGGGATTTTTAGTCATTCCATACGCTTCGCACAGAGCGTATGTGGCAATCAACGTGGCGTACTCATGGCCGTCAGTACCCTTGAATGTCTCAACCCCGCTGCTCCCTTTAATTTGAGCAGAAACGAGATACTGAATTGCATTTAAAACAGTATCACCAAACTCATTGGAAGCAGGAGTTTCGCCGTGAGCTAAGAAAGACAATACAGCCAAAGATGTGGTAGCAAGATCTCCTATTGCACCTGTATTCGGGTTTTGCTTCCACTTAAGCCATCTTAAAACTTTCATAACGGCAGCTTCTGTTGCCGGATCGCCTAAGGAATTACCGCCGCTCGTCATACGCCCAATCGTTCCCGGAGTGCGGGAGCCCCTCATGGTATTGAATTTAATGGGCGACTTAATAAGCGCGACAGATTCCTGCTCGGCAGGCTTTACAGAAAGAGGCTCAGTCGTAGGAGTAGGAGTGGGAGAAACCATTTCAGTAGGCGGACCGATGACGGGCGTGTCAACTTGTATATCGACAACCTCCTCGACAGGATCTGGCTCGACAGGATCGGGTTCTACAATATCTTCTTCTAAAGGAGGTTCCTCTTCCTGAATCGTAGAAATTTCGACCTCGATTGTATCTTTTTTGTTCGCGGTTACTTTTGTGACAACGATAAGAGTGATAATAAAGATAGTAGGAAGCAAAACAGCAAGAATCGGCGCACTCAAGCGAGCCAACTCTACCTTTGCAAGCTTGTATTCTGCAGATGACCTCGGCTTTGTAAGACCTGAGCACATCTCAGAAAAACGTTTGAAGAAGCTCTTCTCTTCAAAAGCGGCATTGATTTCCGCCTTGTGCTGTTCGAAAAGTTCTTCAGCCGTAAGTGGAATTTCTTCCTCTAAAATTTCTTCCTCTTGAGTATATCCGTCCATGAGGCGGTCTCCCGATATCAAAGCGTGAATATGCTTACACTGTAAAGTCCGTTACGATAGCATACATCAAGAACGTCAATTAGCGCCTTATGAGGCGAATCTTCCGTACACTTGATGACTATAGGCGTCTTTTTAGAAGTTCTCGCAACGTCGCGAAGATTCTTGTCGAGCTCGACAACTCTAACTTCGCGCTTTTCGTAAAGAATAACTCCGTTCAACGAGCGCCCTTTGCCGATTTCGATGGTGACACTTGTATCATCCGTCGACTCGGAAGGAGAGCTGTTCGGCGCGGGGCGGTTTGCGTTAAGCTTGGAGAAAATATCCTCCTGCTTAATCGACACGACGAAGAAGATGATCAACTCGAATACGACGTCAATCATCGGCGTCATATCAAGGGCGGGGTTCTCCTGTGGTTTCCTTGCCATATCACTTCCCCCTGTTCTTAAGCGCATTCAGGCGCCTGCGGCCTGGCTTACCCGGCTTTGAAGTTTTATCTTCATGAACAGCCATAAACGAAATACGCCAGATATTATTTGCCGTACACGCCTCCATCACCTGTGCTACAGCCTTATGAGGGACGGCATAGTCGGCGCGTATAATCACAGGGAACTCGCCGTACTTTTTATATCGATCGCGAATACGCTGGCCAATTTCTGCCGGCGTGATATCTTTATCGCCCATTGATATCCTCGGTTTACCCCTCTTGGGCCCAGAAGGATAAATACCAATATCAACTTGAAGATGCGACGGAGGAAGTTCCTCGGGAGTCAGCACTATTCCGTGCTTTCCGTCTTCAAGTTCTATTGTATCATCCTTTTTCTGAGCCTCGGTGAGAGTGACCACGAAGAAGATAATCAACTCGAATACGACGTCGATCATCGGCGTCATATCGAGTGCTGGATTCTCCTGTTGTTTCCTCGCCATTGCCTGAAAAAATCAACTTGAGTTAAATCTTAACCATTCATCGCATTAAGCGACGACTTCCTCTTCCATACCGGGATCGACAGAGACATTACGAAGACCGTTGAGAATCTCCATAGTCATCGCCGTCATCTTGAGAATAAGGCGGTTTGCCTTGTTGCGAAGAGAATAGAATACGGTAATTGCGGGAATCGACACGACAAGACCGCCTGCCGTCGTCCAAAGAGCCTGACCGATTGACGAAGCGAGAGCTGATGCATCACCGGCGCCGCCGGAAGCAAGAGCGTCGAACGTCAAAATCATTCCCTGCACCGTTCCGAGAAGGCCGAGCGAAGGACCTAAGTTGCCGCACACGGAAATCCAGTTCAGACGCTGCTGAATCTTTTCCTGTTCAAGGTCGGAGGCGGCGTTAACGGCTTCCTGAATAGCTTCAAAGCCCTCTTCGATATGCTGGAACGCGGCAAGAACGATTGAGGACATAGCTGAGGGATTTTGCTGGCAAATCTCCATTGCCTTTACAACATCGCCCTCTGCCATCGCACCCTGAACGCCGTCAAGAAGACGCTTGGGCATAAGACGATCGGGCTTGATGAGAATCGAAGAGTCAATCGAGAAGTAAATGGCAAGAGCACCATCGCCAAAGAGAGCGAACCAAAGAAGCGTGCCGACCCAACCAGAACCAAAAACGATTTCAGCAAAGCCCGCTCCGCCCTTGCTTTTTGTCTGTGCGGCATTAGAGGAGACGGCGTTTCCGTTTGCATCTGTCAGTTCTTGTCCTAACGACTGCAATGCTGCCATGGGAGCGATGCAAGTTCCGACGAGAATCGAAAACGCGGCGATTGACTTACTAATCTTCTTATTCATTTCTTTTTTTCCTTAGGTTTACGTAGATCTTTTTTTATATTAACGACTTTTTTACATCAAATTTTTTGCGCTTCACTGCGGAGGTTCGCCGCACGTGACGACTGGCGAAGTTTATCAAAGACATCCGCAGCCTTAAGAAGCGCCTCTTTGCGCTCGCGGCGGCAAGCGGCGTCCTGATACATGAGGACAACGCGCAAATAGCCATCGGTAAGAGCCTTGCGAAGCTTATCAGGAGCGTCGTTTGCATCACTGAGGATTATATCGCCGCGCATAACGAGAGCTGCTGCCGACGAGGCGCGGTCATCACATCCAACTGCTTTTTTAAGAAGTTCCTCAAGCTGATCTTTTTTGCCGAGCTTAAGAAGCGTCTGCCAGTAGGCGGGGGCGATATCGCCGACATAAGCGGCGCTTTTATCGTCGGAAATGACGCCCATGCACACTTCTTGAGCTTTGCGGGCGTTGCCTGCTGCCAAAAGCGCAAGCGCAAGATAGCGGCCTGCCGGCTTATCCCAGTTGAGCATACGATATTCGCTTACAATCTTCGTCAGCGCGCCGACAGCCTGCTGACCTACGCCAGACTCAACCTGCTGAACGGCATGTGCGAAGCCTTTCGGCTCGGGAATATCAAGCCTGACAACATCTGCAAGCTTGCGCTCCATCTCGATAGGCGTCTTGCCGCGCATCATAGAGATCGTATAAATCTTTGAGCGCGACTGCCACTTAATATCACCCGTCAAACTTTCAGTTGAGGTAACTAACGTTCCCTTCACCGCCCAAGCCTGAGCAGAGATAGCTACTGCAAATGTCGCCAACAAAAGTTTCTTCATCGTTTTCCTTTCTTTATAAAATCAATACTCAAAAGCCTTACTTTAAATTAGAGAGAGTCTTCCTTATTCTCGTCTTCTTTCTGCTGAGCGGCAGAAGAAGCTGGAATATCGGCCTTCGCTCTGTTTATGTAATTGTTTACTTCATTTAAATGGCTTCCGTTGGGGAAGTACTTAATATATTCATTGCCGAATGCAACAACTCGATCAGCCTGTTCAGGGCCGAGTTTCGCGAAAAGGCTAATGGCTCTTGAATAGGCGATTTCAAGATTGGCAAGATCATTCTTATCCATTTTTGAAATCGGCATTTCTTCCGTAGGGCCATTCGATTGGATAAACACCTGGAACTTGGAAGCTGCCCTCTCGCAAGACCTCTTAGCCTCTTCCTTCAAGCCCTTCTTCTCTTCGGCATTCATTCGTTCGATTATCAAATCGCCAGATGTGAGCTCAAGTTTGTCCTGTTCCCACTTTGGCTTTTTCGACCAGTATGCGCGAACCTTCTTAAGAGCAAGCGCCGCAGCGCCGAAATACTTATCGCGCATCTTTGCATCAGATTCGTTTCTGCCCTGCTGTCTTGCAACTTCAACGAGCATAAAATACGCGTCAGCTGCGATCGGCAGACGAGACATCTTCGCATCTGCAAGGAAAAGGTCGAGCGCCTGGCGCGCCTCATCCAAAGAACCTTGCTTCCATGAAGTTTTTGCAAGCCCCAAACGGCCGCGCGCAACAACTGTAACGGAATTTGAAGGCGCAAGGCGAATTGCCTTTTCATACGCACGGTTGGCCAAATCCCAGTTGCCAGATTCAATTAGGGAATCGCCCGCGTTCAAGTACTGATACGCCGTATACTTTCCGTCGGTGCCTATCATTTCTGCGTAAATGTTCGCGCCTTCCTTCTTCATGCCGATTTTGATAAGGTTGGCTGCGAGGCGCGGCTTGGCGTTTTTCGCCGCATCAGAATCAGGGAAGTGCTTTGTTAAGTCATCAAGCGCATTTTTAGACTTAACGGGATCTCCAAGAGCCGTATAAATTGTTCCGAGATGGATATACGCATACATTGCGAACTCTCCCTGAGGATAAGCTTTTATATATGACTCAAAATACTCGGCAGCTCTTTGCCTGTACATCTGAAGGTTCTTTTCAGGACGCTTCATTCTGCTAAAGCACTCTCCGATAAGATATGCGGCAGTTTCCCGAGCCTTGCCGAACTTCTCTTTATCGGATGCGGGGGTTGCAGGATCGGAAAGAGCCTCTGCAGCCTCTTTTTCAAGTTTAATGAAATTTTGAATTGCTCTAATGTTCTGGGCCGTTCCCTTACGCTCGAGCGCCTCAACGTTTTCTGGAAGCGCATTTGTGCAGGAATTGAGGAGCTCAAGGCCTGAGTGCTGATACATCCGTGCGAGTTTCAACTGAGCCTGAAGTTTGCGCAGTTTATTCTTTTCAACATCCACGTAACGAGAAATGTACGCGATTTCATTTGTGACGTCACCTTTCTCACCGTAGCAGTATGAAAGCTGGGAAAGCGCCGTCGCATAAAAGACGGAATTAGTATAAATATTATCGAGAAAGTTCCAGAAATAAATGGCTTTGTCGTAAAGTTTCTTCTTTTGGAATTCACCTGCCTTTGATGCGGCTGTAGCGGGAGAACCGGGATGGAGAGTGTAATTGGCGCAAAACGCCGCGTAGAGCGCGTCAGACCTATCAAAATCGCGATACTCCGCCTCTTTTGCCGCCAACCTTACGAGCGCGTCACCAGCGCCTATCATAATAAGTTTATTGGAAACTCCCGTGAAACGCTCAGCGAGATACCCCTCGATTGTATCGCAATCAAGACGTTTTTCCTCTTTGACGGCCTCATCCTTCGCCTCCATATACTCATCGAGAAGAACGGTAGCAATCCTTTCAACGGCCGCGATAGAATCTTGATGTTCAGGATACCTTGAAAGAACATCGTAATATGACGAGACGGCTTCTGTATAAAGGCCGGCCACATACTGTTCGTTCGCTTCGCGGAACTGGGCAAGTCGAACTTTCTCGCGCTGCTCATCTGTCACGCGAGTTTTAATCTTAGCCTTGTAATTCTTCTCGGCAAACTCACGAATCTCCTGTGCCATATCGCCTGCGGCAGGCGCCCATGAAGATGTCTCATAATTAAGAAAGATTCCTTGCGCTATGGCAAACGCGCCCGTCTCAACCTTGCGGTGACCGCCTTCTTTCTTTCCAAAAAGAAGCTCCTTTACGCGCTCGTCCTTGCGAGTGGGCGAGGCGTATTCCTTCTTCGCTTCATCCCACAAAATCTTTGCCTTTAAGTATAGACACTGAGGCAAAGGAGACTGACGAAGAAGGCCAAACTTTCCTTCGGGATCGTTCTCAACAATCTGAGCGTGAAGATTATCAAGTTCGGCTTTGTGCTCTTCAATCGTGGCGGCCGCTCTTTCGCTGTCGCCCTTGAGAAGTTCAATGTGCGCTTTCATCGAAAGGCCGCGTCCGAAAAAGACAGGACGTTCAAACTGATAAAGAAGCTTGTTGATGATGACAGTAACAGCCTTGACGTACGCGTCGCGCTTTGACTTCTCTTTGCTTTGTTCAATAAGCTTAAGATAAATGTCGGCAGTTTCACAGGCAAGGTTGCACCACTCTTCACCCTTAAGAAGCTTTAAGGCATACTCGTAACGTTGAACAGCCTTATCAAACTTATTATCGCGCATGAGCAACTGCCCGTACCCCCAGTTCGCGGAATTGTAGAACGTGGCGATATCCTTCGTGGGCTTGGCATGCTTTGAGAAAAACTCCTCGTAAATCTCCATGCATTCTTTCTTAAGCCCGCGCTGGAAAAGACTGTTGGCCATCTCAAGGCGCGCAGCCCAGTACTTCGTCCCAGTGCGATCGGGAAGAGCGGCGATCTTCGCTTCGGCCTCTTTAAACTTACCGATCGCAAGAAGCCCGCGAACATCAAGAGCAAAGAGGCTCGCTTCCGCCTCCGGCCAGCGCTTTTTAACTTCTTCGCTTACCAATGCAGCAAAGTCGGGGAAGCCGGAGTCCACGAGAGATTCGACATACTTAAGCTCATTTTCAAGCTCTTGATTTACGGCAACGGCCTCGACAGACTGCTCTTTGGCTTCTTCTGCAAAAAGAAGCCCAGTAAAAGCGGCGAGAACAAATAAGAATGATATCTTAAATTTCATATATCCGTAATTATACTATACTTGTGGTCTAAAAACAAGTGCCCAAAAATTCATCACGGCTTGTACGAATCCTTAAGAGAACAAGTTCTGTTGAATACGCCCTCTCCGTCGCAGACGAAATATCCCGTCCTTTCGAACTGGAACCTCTCAAGTTTTGAGGCCTGAGCAAGAAGCGGTTCGACATATCCATTGACGACTTTAAGCGAATCGGGATTGAGGAATTTAAGGAAATTCGCAGAACCTTCCTTCATCGGATCGCTCTCGAGGAAGAGTTTGTCGTAAAGCTTAAACTCGGCTCGCTTGCCCGTCGCGCAGTCAACCCAATGAATGGTGCCTTTCACCTTTCTGCCGTCTGCTGCGTTTCCGCCCCAGGAGTTTTCATCCCATACGCCATGAATCTCGACAACCTCACCCTTATCGTCTTTTACTACGCTCTCGCATTTGAAAATGCATGCGCCGCGCAAGCGCACTTCGCGCCCTGGAGACATGCGGAAGAATTTTTTCTCTGGCTCTTCCATAAAGTCGGCCCTGTCAATCCATATCTCTTTGCCGAACGGAACTTCACGCGTTCCGGCGCTCTCGTCGAGAGGATTGTTGGGAAGGACGACATTCTTGTGAGAAGTATTCCAGTTGTCGATGACGACCTTAACAGGGTCTATTACAGCCATTCTGCGATGAGCCGTCTTGTTAAGATCTTCACGAACGCACCATTCAAGCAATGCCGGATCGGAAACGCTCTCCACCTTCGAAACTCCGACTCTCGCGCAGAACTCGCGAATTGCAGAAGGAGTATAACCGCGGCGGCGCATACCGCAGACGGTAGGCATGCGAGGATCATCCCAGCCGTCGACAACCTTCTCCTGAACCATCTGAAGGAGAAGACGCTTTGACATAACGGTATGCGTAAGGTTAAGCCTTGCGAACTCACGCTGCTGCGGACGAATCTTCACGCCGTTGCGCACCACAAGAAGATTCTGCTCGTCCATTCTGTCAATCACCCAATCATAAAGCGGACGATGAACTTCAAACTCAAGCGTGCACATCGAATGCGTCACCCCTTCAAGCGCGTCTTCGATTGGATGGGCAAAATCGTACATCGGATAGATGCACCACTTGTCGGCAAGATGATAATGCGGCACGTGCCTGATGCGATAAAGGACTGGATCGCGGAAATGGATATTAGGCGAGGACATATCTATTTTTGCGCGAAGGCACCACTCGCCGTCTGCATACTTGCCCGCTTTCATATCGCGGAAGATTTCAAGGTTGCGCTCTACGGAAGTATCGCGCGAAGGAGAAGCTTTGCCTGGCTTATCTGGAACGCCTCTATACTCCTTCCACTCATCTTGATTGAGATTGCAGCAATACGCCTGATTTGCCTTGATGAGATTTTCCGCTATCTCATACATCGTGTCAAACATATTCGACGCGTTGTAAAACCCCTTCTCTGAGCCGTCGCCTTCACCGCTCCACTCAAAGCCAAGCCACCTGATGTCGTTTTTGATATTCTCGGCATACTCGTCCGACTCCTTGGCAGGATTAGTGTCGTCAAGACGCAAGTGACAATCGCCGCCGAAAAGCTTGGCCATGCCGAAATCGACCGATACAGCTTTGGCGTGTCCAATGTGGATGTATCCGTTCGGCTCGGGCGGGAAACGAGTGACGACCTTGCCGCCGGTTTTACCCTCTGCAACATCGTTTTCGATCCATTGCCTGAGAAAATGCCTTGATGTATCTGATTCCTCGTTCATTACCCCTCCTTCCCCGCAGTAAATGCGGATTGATTATTCCCACTCGTTTTAACGTACAGAACTTTTGCCTGCTTTATTATGGAATTTAAAAACGCCTTATCGTTGCCGCGAGCAAAGGGAAGACCTTTATAAGCCCAGTAAATCGCGGAAAGCTGCGGATTTGTCCAATCTGAAAAGCCTGTGTGCCGCTCAATGGCAAGCATACTCATAGCATCCATTCCAAGCTCATGCCAAGCGCCTCTTTTAGAAACGTCACGCACGATTTGAGCCCATTTTTCGCGGTAAACTTTAGCCGCGGAATCAATATCCGCGCCTATTTTCACCTCAAACATCCACGCAACCTCCCTGTAAAGTTCAGCCTCGCGAGGATTGTATTTTAGCCCCTTGTCACGTAAAAGTTTAAGCGCGGCATGCACCCAGCGCCACCTGTCGGCCGGGGATGACATCATAATTGAAATGTTGTACGCCATATTCCACGCCGAATAACTCCATACCTCTGGCGTGTGAGGCTCCATGTGAACTAGAAGCGAAGCTAATTGCGCAAGCTCAACATAACGGCCTTCCTCGCGGAGACGATCGGCGCGAAACCAGACGATTTCCGAAACGACCGACCTAAACGCCCCAAGTGCTGCAAACGCGCTCTCAGCAAGTGCGGGAGAAGAGTCAAAGCGTCTCTCACGCAAAAAAAACTGCCCCGCTGCCGCAAGTAAAAACAATGCGACTGATACGACAGGCAGCAACCAAGCCTTTTTCACGTGTACCTCAAGACCTCATCAACAGTTGTATAACCGTCGAGAATAGAACGAATGCCGTCTTCGCGCATTGTACGCATGCCCAATTCTCTGGCCTTCTCGCGGATGACGAGAGTGGGGGCTTTATTGTTTATAAGCTCACGCAACGGATTTGACATGCGCAAATATTCAAATACGCCGCGACGCCCCTTGTAACCGGTGCCGTTGCAAGTTTTACAACCTTTGCCGAAATAGAACGGCCTTCCGCCAATCTGGTCGCGCGTCATTTCGATGCGATCGAGCGTCTCAGCATCAGGCTCGTACGCCTGTTTGCATTCGCGGCAGACTGTTCTTACGAGACGCTGACCGAGAACGGCCTCAAGCGTCGAAGAAAGCAAGTACGGAGCGACGTTCATATCGACAAGTCGCATAACGGCGCCTGCGGCATCGTTAGTATGAAGCGTGGAAAAGACGAAGTGACCGGTAAGCGCCGCCTGAACTGCGATTTCCGCAGTTTCAAGGTCACGAATTTCTCCGACCATCATAATATCCGGATCTTGACGGAGAAACGCACGAAGAACTGTTGCGAACGTATTGCCGACACGCGCGTCAATAGGAACTTGAACGATGCCGTCGACATTGTATTCTACAGGCTCTTCTGCCGTAAGAAGCTTTGAATCGATCGTATTGATGCGCCTTAAAACGGAATAGAGAGTAGTCGTTTTTCCTGAACCCGTAGGACCAGTTACGATGAAAATGCCGTTAGGCTTTTCTATGTCCATCGTAATCTGCTCGTATACGTCTTCAGGAAGCCCCACGTTCTCAAGGTCGAGCGATGTCGTAGTCTGGTCGAGAATACGCATAACGACTGACTCGCCGTGAGCCGTAGGAAGGCACGAAACACGCAAGTCTACAGGGCGGCCTGCGACAGTAAGGGCGATGCGCCCGTCCTGCGGCACTCTGCGCTCGGCGATGTTGAGGTTTGCGAGAATCTTGATACGCGAAATAATGGCAGGAGCCATCTTCACATCTGGCGCCTTCATCTCGTAGAGAGCGCCGTCGACACGGTAGCGTATTTTAAAATCGTTCTCAAACGGCTCAATGTGGATGTCGGCGGCATGGTCGACGACACCCTGATAAAGGACGAGATTGACAAACTTGATAATCGCCGATGAATTGGCCGCATTCTCCATCGAAGCGATATCGTTTACGCTTGCGGAGGCGGCGAGAGTCTCATCGTCCGTCATACCCTCGCCGAGAGACTTAATCATGTCTGCGACGGAATCGTTCGCGTCTCCATAGTACTGGGAGATGCGATCCATAACGTCTTTTTCACGGGCGAAAACGAAGCGCACTTCCTTGGAGAGCGTAAAGAGCATCTCATCGGAAATGCGAGGGTCTACAATATCGAAAGTGGCGAGAGTTACGGAAGAGTCGTCGGCCGCCACAGGAAAGACATTGTACATTCTGGCGGTCGAAGCGGGAATCGCTTCCGTTACGGACGAATCGAGAGTAATGGAAGAAAGGTCGATCGCTTCCGTATCTTGATATGCCGACATCGCAGCAAGAAGCGAATCCTCGTCAAGAACGCCTGAATCGAGAATCTGCTTGCGCACACTTTTAGATTCTGTCTTCGCCAGGTCCGCAATCTCGGAGGCCCCCGCCTCGTCGATGTATCCGTTCTGTATTAAAATCTGAAGTATCTGATCCATGCTGTGTCTTTCAAGTATTCTTTACTTTAGGAGCTTTTTTCAAGCTCCATAGCCTTCTTCTCTGAGCTTCTGCACGACAGAATCAGGATCTTGCGATTTCGTAATAAGCTCTTCGTAGGAGATAAGGCCTTGCTTGTAAAGAGAAGAAAGATGCGAGTCGAGCGTTTGCATGCCGTATTTAGCGCCTGTCTGCAAATCGGACTTGATCATGTTCGTCTTGTTGTCGCGGATACGCGAGCAGACAGCGTCAGTACGCGTCATAATTTCAAATGCCGCGACACGACCGTGGACCTCGCCGTTCTCGTCAAGCTTCGGAAGAAGAATCTGAGAAATGACAGCCTGCATACCGGCCGCAAGCTGCGTACGTATCTGCGACTGCTGGTTCATCGGGAACGCGTCTACGATACGGTCAATCGTTTCAGCGGCACCGGTCGTATGCAAAGTACCGAAAACGAGGTGACCCGTTTCGGCCGCGGTGATAGCCGCGGCGATCGTTTCAAGGTCGCGCATTTCACCGACGAGAATAACATCGGGGTCTTGGCGGAGCGCGCGACGGATGGCCTCTGCAAACGTCGGAACGTCATCGCCGATTTCGCGCTGCGTGACGAGCGAGTTTTTGGAAGTGTGATAAAATTCAATCGGGTCTTCAATCGTGATGATGTGTACGTTGCGCTCACGGTTGATGACGTCCATCATGGAAGCGAGAGTAGTCGACTTACCTGAGCCAGTAGGACCTGTTACGAGGATAAGACCGCGCGGCTTAAAGAGAAGCTCTTTTACTACAGGCGGAAGACCAATCTGTTCAAGAGAGAGAAGCTTGCTTGGAATCTGACGCAGAACGGCGCCGTAGCGTTTTCTTTCTTTAAAGACGCTGACACGGAAACGCGTGCCGTCGGGATGGGCGAGAGCGAAGTCTGCACCGCCGACTTTTTCCACTTCGTCCATCATTGCAGGATTGCCGAGCTTCTCGATCATCTCCTTGCAAAGCTGATACGATTCCTCTTCCGTAAGTTCTTCTTCTGTGATGGGAAGCAATTCGCCGTGGACGCGCAATTTGGGAGGCATGTAGGCGCGAATGTGCAAGTCTGAACCACCTTCATCAATAGTGGCCTGCAACAGATCTTCGATATGGATATCCATACTGTCTCTCCGATTGTAAAATTTTATGGTTGTCCCGCCTGGATTCGAACCAGGACTAAGGGTATCAAAAACCCCTGTGCGGCCACTACACCACGGGACAAATGTTTTTGTATTATATCAAAAAAATCGCTGTCTGTGCGTGACTAATATTCAGTCTAACGGAGCGCAGTTAACGCCTTTGCGAATCAACTGCGAACGATGATATGAAGCACGACGCTTGAAGTTTGCAAACTCAGGCTTTGCCTCACCGAGCCACAACACCTCGGCAAGAGCGAACATACGCGGCCACATCTTCCATTCAAGATCATACTTGTTCCACGTATATTCCGACCAGTTGTTGCCCTGCCCTCCGAGAATACGCGCCTTCGCGTTTTCCGGGACTCCCGCGCACGGATCAAACTGATAGCAGCGCTCAAGTTTGACAAGCCCTCCGATGTAGAAGAAAGGATCTTTTGTGGCGGGGAGGCCCTGAGTATAATCAAGGTAGCAGTAACTGACAGGAGACATGACGATATCGTGACCGCGCATCGCGGCAGACGCTCCTGAAATATGCTCGTGTCCTGCTCCTGTGCGGCTCTCACGCCAGCTCATGCCGATTGAACTTTTCGGAACATCACCAAGAAGATACTCATCCCACCCCAACGCACGTTTGCCGCGCTTTTCAAGAAAGTTCACAAAATGGCGCGTGATCCACGGCTGAAGCCCATGATGATCGCCAAGATTCTCCTCGCGGATGCGCTCTTGGCATTTCGGGCACTTCTGCCAGCGGTCCTGCGGACATTCGTCGCCGCCGATATGGACAATGTCGCCGGGAAACACCTTGCACACCCAGTCGAGAACATCCTCCATAAACTTGATTGCCGCATCGTTGCCGAGGCAAAGAACATCCTTCTCGATGCCCCACACGACGCGAGGGTCGCGCAACGAGAGGTTTTCGGGAAAACACGCATACTGCGGATATGCCGCGAGAGCCGCGTAAACGTGGCCCGGCAGTTCAATTTCGGGAACGACCTGAATATGCCTTTCAGCCGCATATGCGACGATTTCACGCAGGTCTGCCTCCGTGTAGTAATATGGACCGTACTTCTCTCCGTTGAGTTTATCGGCATCTTCCTTCCTGCCCGTCCATGCCCTCTCGCCGCGCTTTACGCTGGACGAACGAACGGCGCCGTACTTGACGAGTTCAGGGAAGCTCGGCACATCAACGCGCCAGCCTTGGTCATCTGTCAGATGCCAGTGAAACCTGTTTAGCTTGTACTCGGCCATAGTGTCTAGAACAGACTTGACTGTCTCCTTGCCGAAGAAATGCCTGCACTCATCAAGATGAACGCCTCGCCAGGAATAGCGGGGAGAATCTTTTATTTCAATGCATGGAACTTTAACTCCGCCCTTAAATGTGCTTGCAAGCTGCTTAAGAGTTTTGAGCGCGTAAAACTTTCCTGCGTCATCGGAGGAAGCGACTTTTACCCCGTTGGAAGCGACAGTAAGGCTGTAGCCCTCCTTCGGAATTTTACAGTCCTTTTCAAACTTAACTTCAGCGATCAAAGAAGAGAGAGAGCCCTTGCATTTAAAAAAGCCCTTGTTTTCAACGACTTCGCGCGGCAAGGGCAGAAGCGACGGCGCGGCGTGAACCGAGGAGAGCATCATCGTTCCTGCGATCGCAAGTCTTACATATTTCATACTTTTCATATCACACCTTCTTCTTTTGATTGCGAAAGAGCAAACTCTTTCTGTCTTTGTTTTTATATGTTCAAATCAATCTTCTTTGATGCGGAACGACTCTATCGCCTTCGCCTTCCGCGTGAGAGGATCAATCGTGACGGCTACGCCTTCAAGCGCGCACGGCCCTTGCGCAACTTCAAAACGAGAAGGAATTCCCGTAATGAATTTTTTCGTCACTGGAATAAAATCCCTCCCGATAGACGAATGGTACGGACCTGTCATCCCGATGTCGGTGATAAAAGCCGTGCCGCCGGGGAATATGCGCGCATCTGATGTTTGCACGTGCGTGTGCGTGCCGACAAGAGCCGAAACTCTTCCGTCAAGATAATTGGCAAGAGTCACCTTCTCGCTCGTCGCCTCGGCATGGAAATCAACAACTACCGGGATATCTGCCGGAATTTCCCTGAGAGCTAAGTCTGCCGCCTTGAACGGACAATCGACGCTCTGCATGAAAACGCGCCCTTGAAGATTGAGAACTGCAAACCTGAAGGAAGGTAACGTGACGATGCACCAGCCGCG
>JAEIGA010004350.1_pt1 | contig 21918 bp, 13 predicted proteins | sample 9270691 | NCBI WGS metagenome assembly JAEIGA01 (sample SAMN17057246, study PRJNA624740) | gut metagenome | biome: biome; isolation source: fecal sample | host: Bos grunniens | place: China: Xizang | collected 2019 | reverse complement strand
CTTTGAAAGCAAAAATCCAAGATTTACTAACCTAACAATTGTAAAAAGTAGAATACCATGAAAGTTTACAATTCTCAAGAAATCAAGAACATTGCCCTGCTTGGTAATGATGGATCGGGTAAGACCACTTTGACAGAGTCACTCCTTTATCATAGTGGTCAAATCAGTCGCCGTGGACGTATCACTCAGAAGAATACCGTGAGTGACTATTTCCCCGTTGAGCACGATTACGGATACTCTGTATTCTCAACCGTGTTCCACACAGAATGGAAGGGTAAGAAATTAAATATCATTGACTGCCCTGGTAGTGATGACTTCGTTGGTGCAGCATTGACCGCACTTAACGTGACCGACACGGCAGTGTTGCTTATCAATGGTCAGTTTGGTCCTGAGGTAGGTACTCAAAACCACTTCCGCTATACTGAAAAGCTTCAGAAACCCGTTATTTTCCTCGTGAATCAGCTTGATGATGACAAGTGTGATTACGATCAAATTCTTGAGGATTTACAAAATATTTACGGTTCAAAGGTGGTTCCCGTTCAATATCCCTTGAATCCTGGTGCTAACTTCAATTCATTGATTGATATTATCTTGATGAAGAAGTTGACATGGGCGGCTGAAGGTGGCGAACCCACAATTGAAGATATCCCCGAAAGCGAAAAGGCTAAGGCGGAAGAATTACACAAGGCACTCGTTGAAGCAGCTGCTGAAAACGATGAAGCATTGATGGAAAAGTTCTTTGAAACCGAATATCTCACCGAAGACGAAATGCGTGAAGGTATCCGCAAGGGTATGGTGACACGCTCCATCTTCCCCGTGTTCTGCGTCTGTGCGGGTAAGGATATGGGCGTAGGTCGCTTGATGGAATTCTTGGGCAATGTTGTGCCTCACGTTGATGAAATGCCCGCCGTGTTCAATACGCGCGGTGAAGAAGTGAAACCCGTGCCCGATGCTCCCACATCCGTTTATTTCTTTAAGACAGGTGTAGAACCCCATATCGGTGAAGTTCAATACTTTAAGGTAATGAGTGGTGTGCTTAAGGAAGGTGATGACTTAACGAATGCTGATCGTGGTTCTAAGGAACGCATGTCACAGCTCTTCGTTTGCTCAGGCGCTAACCGTGAGAAGGTAGAACAACTCTCTGCTGGTGACATCGGTTGCTCAGTTAAGTTGAAGGACGTACGCACAGGCAACACGCTCAACGCTAAGGATTGTGAAAACCGTTTCAACTTCATTAAGTATCCCAACGCGAAGTACACACGTGCTATTCGTGCTATTAACGAGGCTGATACAGAAAAGATGATGAGCGCGCTCACACGCATGCGTCAAGAAGACCCCACATGGGAAGTAGAACAAAGCAAGGAATTGCGCCAGATTCTCGTTCATGGTCAGGGCGAATTCCACTTGCGCACCCTCAAGTGGCGTCTTGAAAATATTGATAAGATTCAGATTGAATTCTATCAGCAACGCATTCCTTATCGCGAAACAATCACGAAGGCCGCTCGTGCCGATTATCGCCACAAGAAGCAATCAGGTGGTGCTGGTCAGTTTGGTGAAGTGCACCTCATTGTTGAACCTTATCAAGATGGTATGCCCGACCCAACGGTTTACACATTCGGCGGTCAAGAAATCCGTGTAAACATCAAGGGTAAGGAAGAAGTGGAACTTGAATGGGGCGGTAAGTTAGTGTTCATCAATAGCGTAGTTGGTGGTGCTATCGATTCTCGCTTCATGCCCGCAATTCTTAAGGGTATCATGAGTCGTATGGAGCAAGGACCTCTTACTGGAAGTTATGCACGTGATGTACGCGTAGTTGTTTACGATGGTAAGATGCACCCCGTAGATTCTAACGAACTCTCATTCATGCTTGCCGGTCGCAATGCATTTAGCCAGGCATTCCGCGAAGCGGGTCCTAAGATTCTCGAACCGATTTACGATGTAGAAGTATTCGTACCCGCAGATAAGATGGGTGACGTGATGAGTGATCTTCAGGGACGTCGTGGTATGATTGTCGGTATGAGTTCAGAAAATGGTTATGAAAAGTTGCAAGCAAAGGTGCCTTTGAAGGAAATGTCAACTTATTCAACAACCTTGAGTTCAATCACTGGAGGTCGCGCTTCATTCATCATGAAGTTTGCCTCTTACGAACTCGTTCCAGGTGATATTCAGAACAAACTTATTGCTGAAAACGAACAAAAGGATGCTGAATAGCAATTGCTATAAAATAGGGTGCGAGGTAACAACTTCGCACCCTATGTTTTTTTATTGAGTTAAATTTTTTGTACCTTTGTACTTTACCCTAATAATATTGATTATGTACAAGTATCGTGTGTTTATTTTAGGAAGTATCTTCTCTCTAATTTGTTGTGACAATAGTATTGATAAAGATAGAGATTTTGCAGAAGAAAAGGGGAGAGAATTACTTCATCAAGCCCGTATGGCTTATCAAGAATCAGATTATACATCAGCTATATTATTCATTGATTCCATTCGTAAAACCTATCCTTTGGCTATGAATGTGAGGGAGCAAGGAATTTTGTTGAAAGACTCTGTGTTTATCAAAGAAACACAAGAAAAATTGAAAGCGGCAATGGATTCAGGTATGCCACAACAAGTTATAGAGGATATCCAGCTTCAAGTAAAATTCTATTTGAGAAAGTTGGAGCATGATAAAGAAAAGCGCCAAACTCACGACTGATTACACCAGGTCATAGTGGATGATTTGATAACTTTTTATGTTTCTGCTTTCTTTATAATAAATTGAATTTCATGCGTCAAGACGACTTGATAAGTCTGAGGCGACGTAAGTTACATTAACACAAAAACAAAAAAAACTGCTTATGAATAATTTGCAGGATTATTTAGATGCATCTCAATACGAAGCTGTAACGTATAATGAAGGTCCCTCACTTATACTTGCAGGTGCTGGTTCAGGGAAAACACGTGTGTTGACCTACAAAATAGCATATCTCTTACAGCAAGGTGTGCAACCTTGGCAAATATTGGCGCTTACATTTACCAATAAAGCTGCCAAAGAAATGAATAGCCGAATTTCTCATTTAGTTGATAAGGATGCTGCAAAATATTTGTGGTCGGGCACTTTTCATAGTATCTTTGGCAGAATCTTAAGGATGGAAGCTCAGCATATTGGTTATACTTCAACCTTTACAATATACGACCAATCTGATGCCCAAGCGCTGATAAGCGCTATTGTTAAGGAAATGAATCTTGATTCAAAGGTTTATAAACCATCTGCCATACATTCGCGAATTTCGTCTGCTAAAAATCGTTTGATAATGCCAGAGCATTATTTGGCTGATGCCGATTTCAAAAGAGCTGATGTATTAGCGGGCATCCCTGCTGTTGGTGAAATATATCTGCGTTATAAAAATCGCTGTCGCAACGCCAATGCTATGGACTTTGATGATTTGTTGGTAGAGACTTACCTGCTTTTCAAATCAAACGACGCTGTACGCCTTCATTACCTCGACCGCTTCAAGTATATATTGGTAGACGAGTATCAAGATACCAATTACGTGCAACATCAGATAATTTCACAATTAACCTTACCAGATTCATGTATCAGCGTTGTTGGCGATGATGCTCAAAGTATTTACGGCTTTCGTGGTGCACGAATTGAAAATATTTTGAATTTCACCAATCAGTATCCTACGGCGCGCACTATAAAGCTCGAATGCAATTATCGCAGCACCGGTAACATTGTAGATGCTGCAAACGCCATCATCTCACACAATAGGAATCAAATTCCGAAGCAAGTGTATAGTAAGAAGGGCTTGGGCGACAGCCTAAAGCTATTGCCAGCTTCAAGTGATAAGGACGAAGGATTTAGAATTGCTGGAGAAATTAGCCGACTCCACCGACAAAAGGAGGTTTCTTATGCGGATATAGCAGTGCTTTACCGCACAAATGCGCAAAGCCGTTCGTTTGAAGACGCCTTCAGAATGCAGGGGATACCTTACAGAATTTATGGCGGACTTTCATTTTACCAACGAAAGGAAGTAAAAGACCTTTTGTCCTACCTCCGCCTGATTGCCAACCCCAATGACGAGGAAGCGTTTAAGAGGATTATAAATTATCCGCGCCGTGGAATCGGCGATACCACCATCGCAAAGTTACAAACCGCCGCCGTAGCGCACGACAAATCCCCCTTTTTTGTTGCTGAAAATCCGGAAACGTACGGCCTAAAATTCTCAACTGCTACAGCCCGACGCCTCGACGCCTTCTGTTCAAACATAAACCACTATGCGTCATTGGTCGCACAAGGCATCTCCGTACACGAACTTGCCAAGCGCATCGTTTTTGAAGAGGGCATCCACAAGGATTTGAAAGACGACGATAGCCAAGGCGCTGCAAAAATCCAAAACATCGAGGAGTTGATAGGCGCCATGGCTGAAATGGAGGCTGACTATCTCGAAGAACACGGAGTGGAACATCTCACTTTAGCGGACTATCTTTCCAACGTTTCGTTGCTCACGGATGCCGATCAAAGGGACGACGAGCAACCTCGCGTAGCGTTGATGACCGTCCACGCGGCTAAGGGCTTGGAGTTTGAGGCTGTTTTTGTCACAGGGCTTGAAGAGGGGCTCTTCCCCGCCGAATCAGCTCGCTTTTCGGTGAAAGAACTCGAAGAAGAGCGTCGCTTGTTTTATGTTGCCGTCACCCGCGCAAAGAGCCGCTGCTTCCTTTCTTATGCCAAAACGCGTTTCAAATGGGGGCAGTTTCAATACTGTACGGAAAGCAGCTTCCTTAATGACATCCCCAAGCCGCTTTTTTCGTCACATCCCCAAAGCCCCTCCCTCCAGTCCACCTCAAGGGCAGACGCTTCCTCAGCGCGTAGCGCGTCTCAGCCCCCAGCGCGTTTCACGCCGTCACTCAAACCCCTACAAGCCTCACTGCAAAAACTAACGTCTCATCCCCAATCTTCAACGCTCGACGAATTATGCGTTGATGATAGGGTAGAACACAATCGTTTCGGCATAGGAACCATCCTCTCCCTTGAAGGCACAGGACCAAGCGCAAAAGCAGTCGTGTATTTTCAAGGAGTAGGGCAGAAAACCCTCCTTTTAGGGTTTGCTAAACTTAAAAAGGTGAACAAGTAGTTTAATTCCCTTTATGAAGTGGTTAGAATGAAAAAGTGCCCCCAAAAGTAATTCAAGGACTTTTGGGGGCACTTATTGCTAAATATATTCTCGTCGATTTCGCCACTTAAAGTTTGAATCTCACGCCTGCATAGAACTTGCATCCGTGCATCGGTCCGTAAACCATAGTGGGGTCAAACTCGTTGCTCCAGGGGTTATTGGCGCTGATGATGGCGTTCTTTTGCTTGTAGTTGGTGAGGTTTTCGCCGCCTACGTAAATGGCCCACTTGCCGATGTTCTTGGTAATCTGCGCACTGAGTTGGTAGAAGGCGTCGTAGCGTTCGTCCCATGAGCGTGTGCCGTCGGCCTTTGTGTAAGCATTGGGCATGCGGCCACCGCCGTTGAGGTGTGAGGTGATGTCAAATTGCCACTTGTTCTTGCCCTCAGTCTCATAGCCCATCGTGAGCAGGGCTTTATACTTGCTGGTCAGGGGTTTGTCGACGGTGCCGAGGTTCTTATACGTCGTCTTTGAGATGGTGTGGCGGTAAGCTGCAGTGAGGTTGAAGCGGGGGAAGAGTTCGTAGGTGGCTTCTGCTTGAACGACGTGTGAATAACTATCACCGTCGAGGTTGTAGAACTGCACGGCATGTGCATCGTTGTCCATGTCGCACACGACTTGCTTCACGAAGTTGGTGTAGTAGTATTCCACATCAAGGTTGAGGAGCTTTTCGCCCACGGGTATCTTAAACTGCCCTGAGGCACCGAAGTTCCACGCTTCTTCCTGCGTGTCGATGCCCTTGTCAATCATCATCTTGCGTGAACCTGCGAGGAGGAAGTTGTTTTCGTCAAGGATGTGTGTCGTGCGATAGCCCTTGCCCGCCGAGAGGCGGAAGTGGGCGTAGAACGAGGGCGACCACTTGATGTGGGCGCGGGGCGTGAGGAAGGTGCCGTGGAGGTTGCTGTGGTCAACACGCACACCGCCCATTGCCGTAAAGTCGTCGTTCAACTTATAAGTATATTGCGCGTAAGCACCGCCAACAGTTTCGTGATCCTTCGAGTTTGTGAGTGCGCCAATTCCGTTAAGGTCTGTCTTACGTGAGAAGGCATCATGAACAAAATTGAACCCTGTTGAGAGGTTGTGGTGGGTGCCAAAGTCTGATTCGTAGATGAGCGAACCGTAAGCAGAGGTCTGCTTGACGTCGTATGCCTTGTGGCCAAATACAGCATCTTGATGGTGCCAAGAACCTGAAAGGATGAAGGCTACGTTAGAATTTCGGTCATGGTTGATACCTATAGCTCCCTTGGCATAGGCTTCGTAGCGGTCGGTCGCTACGCCAATGCGGTAGCGTTCTTCACCTGCCTTCACCGCTTTCGCTAACTGTCCGCTTTGGCGGTCTTCTCCCAGGGCTTTGATGCCGAACTGGAAGTTTTTGTCGTGTCCATCGTAGTGCCAACGGTTCATTATGTTAAACTGCTCTACCTGTGGCATGTCGGAAAATCCGTCGTTGTTGTCATCGTGCATCTCCATCGCCTTTTCAACATGGGCAAGCACGCCCGTGCTCCAATGTCCGCCCACGTGGTGCATACTGGCTGCGTTCACTTCAAGTTTGCTGTCCAGGTCGCCATATATGTTTATCGAAAGGGGAGAGGCATCTGCGGCTGTGGGCTTAAGGTGTTCCACATTGATTTGTCCCGTCACGGCTTCATATCCGTTCTTCACGCTTGCCGTACCCTTTGACACGCTGATATTTTCCATCCACGAACCAGGAACATAACCGAGACCGTAGGGTTGTGCTACAATGCGGAAGTTAGGCATATTTTCTGTGAGCATCTGCACGTAAGTGCCCGCAAGTCCGAGTAGTTTAATTTGCTTTGCTCCGGTTGCAGCATCTGAATAACTTACGTCAACGGCAGCATTTGTTTGGAAACTCTCGCCGAGATTGCAACATGCACAACGAAGGAGTTCGGCGCTGGTAATCATGTCCACCTTTTCCGTAGAGCGCCAATTCTTATACACACCCTTGCGCTTTACGCTCACAGTGGCTGTGCCAAGTTCGCTCTCTGCTTCGTGGTCGTGGTCATGGTCATGATCGTGACTGCAATTTTCGGTGTGTACGTGCCCCGTCTGCTTCTTCGGAGGGTGGTTGTGCGAGCAGTTTTCGGTGTGTACGTGCCCTTCGTGGTTGTGGTCCACTTCCTTTTTATCGTGGTTGTGGTCGTGCGTATGATTGTGAGAGTGGCTCACTTGCGCCGTGGCATAACTCATGCCGGTCAGTAGGGCAATGGGGATGAGAAGTAATTTTTGCTTCATAAAATGATATATACATGTAGAACCTCCTCGGGGGAGGTGTCTCTAAAAATTTTGTGCAAAATTACGAATAAAAGTTGGGAACTACAAAAGCGGAGGTGTTTCTGCAACATGGTTGCAAAGGTGATGAAGCAGAGGCTGTATATTCGTTACACTTTAAGGGCAAAGAAAACCATTACCTTAATGATAAATGAATTATTATTATTACCTTTGCTTGTCAGAAGCTTAATGTCCTACGATAAAAACGTGATAATTTCTACTATGTATTCTTCTGCTTTTGCCCAAGAACTTTTCAAGCGTACATTGCTCCTCGATGGTGGAATGGGGACAATGTTACAAAATAGCGAGCACAATGAAGGGCCTGTAGAGTATCTAAACCTTCTTGCCCCAACTGTAATAGAGCGCGTACACCATGCTTATTTAGAAGCAGGAGTGGATATTATTACTACGAACACCTTTTCTTCACATGCTGTAACATTATCAGAGTATGGTTTATCACAGCTGGCAGAGAAATTAGCATATGAAGGCGCTGTGATAGCCCGGAATGTGATAAATCAGTATTCCAAGGATGGCGTAAAGCGCTTCGTTGCAGGAAGCATGGGACCAACGAATAGAAGTCTGACGTTAGATCCAGAAGCATCAAAGCCCAGTTTTGAAGAGATGGTTGAAGCTTATAAAGAGCAATCTCGTGGATTGATTCGTGGCGGTGTTGACGTGTTGCTTATAGAAACGATTTTTGACCTCATGAATGCAAAGGCTGCTGTTGAGGGAGCTAAGCGTGCTATGAGAGAATTGGGGCATAAAGTAGACTTATGGTTGAGTTTTTCGTTGGCAGATGAATATGGAAGATTGTTGACGGGGTATAAATTAGAAGACTGCATTCGTGTGATGCGATATGCGGGACCAACCGTTATTTCCTTAAATTGCGGATTTGGTCCTCAAACGTTAATTCCGTTTGCCGAACAGTTATCAACCTTATATGATGGTTTTATTGGGCTGTATCCCAATGCCGGTTTACCTAATGCTGAGGGTAAGTATTCACTAAATGCTGAGGATTTTTCCAATCAGTTACAGCCTATTTTAAGTTCGGGTATATTGAGTATAATTGGTGGTTGCTGTGGCACTACGAACGAACACATGAAGGCTCTTAGGGATACCTTACGTATGTTGCAACAAAAAGAGGTAGTATGCTTCAATCGTCCTTCACCGATTTCAACTACTCATATATCGGCAGATGTAAAAAGCAATAGAAAATTTCATCTTGTAGGTGAAAGATGTAATGTGGCGGGGTCTCGATTATTCAAAACCATAATATCAGAAGCAAGATATGAAGAGGCTGTTGATTTAGCCCTTCAACAGTTGAAAGACGGTGCCACAATTATAGACATCAATGTCGATGCTCCTATGCTTAACGCAGAGTGTGAGATGCTACGTTTGCTTGACACCTTCTCATACGAGGCGAAATTAGTAGGCGTTCCCCTTATGATAGATTCCTCCAACTGGGATGTGGTAATGAAAGCGCTTAACCGTGTTTCCGGAAAACTTATCGTGAATTCCATTTCGTTGAAAGATGGGGAAGAGTGTTTTTTACAAAAAGCGCGTATTATATCTTCATATGGTGCAGGTGTTGTGGTTATGGCAGCTGATGAACAAGGACAAGCTACTACCTATGAGCACCGCATGAATGTTTGTAAACGTGCCTATAAATTGTTGACTGAGGAGGTTGGAATTTCCGATGAAGATATCATTTTTGATCCAAATGTGTTGGCTATCTGTACCGGAGTGGCTGAGCATATGAATTATGCTTCTGATTTGTTAAAAACAATAAAATCACTGCATGAGTTATTCCCTCAAACCCATCTTATAGGTGGGCTGAGCAATCTATCGTTTGCCTTCCGTGGGTGTGAGCCACTTCGTAGAGCGCTACACAGTGTGTTTTTGCATCATGCCAAACAAATGGGATTGGATATGGTGATTTTGAATCCAGCAACTATTGTAGATGTAGACGCTATACCTCAAGAGTTAAGGCGCTTGCTTGATGAGGCTGTGTTATGGGGTAAAGACGTTACGACTGAGTTAATGGAATGGGGGGCAAGATTGAAAAGTAATCAGGCAACAACAATTTCGCAACAACCAACTACGTCATCAGCTCCTGACGAACGCCTTCAGACAGCTATTATCAAGGGGTATAGTCAGACATTGGAACAGGATCTTCAATGTTTGTTGCAAAAATATCAGCCTCTTGATATTATCAAACATCACTTGATGAATGCTATGGAACGCGTAGGTGAACTGTTTGGAAAGGGGGAATTGTTTTTACCACAAGTTATCCGTTCTGCTGAGGTTATGAACCATATCGTAGAGTTGTTAGAACCTCATATGAAACAGAATGGGAAAAATAGTCAGAAATCAAAAGTAATATTAGCTACCGTTAAAGGCGATGTGCATGATATCGGAAAAAATATCTGTGCAACATTGCTTAGATGCAATGGTTTTGATGTTATAGATTTAGGGGTAATGGTAGAGGCTGATGCAATAGTTTCTGCTGTGCTTCGTTACGCTCCATCGTTTATAGGTTTGAGCGGATTGATAACGCCTTCATTGTTAGAAATGAGGAAGGTTATCTCTGCGTGTCAAGCATCGGGCGTGCGCATACCTATTCTAATTGGTGGCGCTACTACATCTGCAGAACATACAGCGTTGCATCTGGCTCCAGTTTGTGATATGCCTGTATTATGGACATCTGATGCTTCACAGCTTGTGCTTCTTACTAAAAAACTTTATGCCACAGAAGAACAAGATGCTTATTCTGATTATGTTATTGGATTACGTCAACAACAAGAACAATTAAGAGCTACGTCAACAAATAATACTATAGGGCTACAAACGCTAAATGAATCTCGTAAATCAAAAGTATCTCTGTATGAATAAAGATACTATTTGCAAATAAACACGATGACTTATGCGCCACATCTTATTCTTAATCTTTCTTTTAATAACTTTGAGAGTAGAGGCTTTTGTTGAGGTGAAAGGTTCACAATTTTATTACAATGAAGCTCCCTGGCGAGTTGTGGGGGTGAATATAGCGCCTTCACATTGTAATAAACAAACGGTTCAAGAACTTTCAAACTTTGGGTGGAATAGTGTACGCATAGCCCCCACCTCTTTACAACAACTCAAGCAAATTGTGAGATGGGCAAAGCGTGAGCAACTTAAGATTTGTGTGGTTGTATCCTCTGCTTTACCATTAGAATCGCTAAGGGAGTTTAGAACGAATAGACAGATTTGGGCATGGGAAGTTATGAATGACCAACAAGCAAGGTTAGTACGAATACAATGTCCAAATCATCTTATTACCGTATCTCTGGATCTTAAACTTTCAAACCTTGATAATGTTATCATGTCAAGTGATGTGGATTTTGTGTCTATTCCACTAACCCCCTTTGAGCATGGCTGGGTAGCACCGACAAGCCTATATTTAGGTTTGCGAAATTGCTACATGAAGTCTAATGAACTCTTTCAGAAGATATTTAGACGAAGTTCATTGGTGGAGAAACCCATACTGGTGTCTGAATGTTCATATCCTCGAGATAAAATGTTTAAGTTTCCGGGTAGTCCGACATCATTGCGTGATAGTTTTTTTAGCTTCGTTATAAACTATACTTGTCCTAATACCGGGAAACGAGTCAGCGGAGTATATTTTACCCAATGGGAACCACTCCCTAACGAAAGTAACCAACAACAGATTACTCCAATGGCTATTTATGCCACAGATAGTTTAACGCAAGACATTTTATTTTAATAAGCTATTAGATAAATGATAGATATAATCAATAGCCTTCATATTTTACTTCTTTCCTATGAATATAATTAAATGGGGATTTATTGGGTGTGGCGAAGTCACCGAGAAAAAGAGTGGTCCTGCCTTTTCATTGGTTGAAAACTCGATGGTGGTAGCTGTGATGAGTCGCAGTGAAGAAAAAGCACGTTCATACGCTCAACGTCATGGAATCAAACGTTGGTATACTGATCCACAGGCTTTGTTGGACGATCCAGAGGTGAATGCCGTATATATTGCAACACCTCCCTCAACTCATGCAACTTTTGCGATTATGGCAATGAAATCTGGTAAACCTGTCTATGTTGAAAAGCCGATGGCAGCAAATTATGAAGACTGTTGTCGAATCAATCGCATTTCACTAACTACAGGTATGCCCTGCTTTGTAGCATATTACCGAAGATATTTAGAGTACTTTATGCGTGTTAAACAGCTTGTTAGTAATGGGGAAATCGGTAACGTGATCAATGTGCAAATTCGTTTTGCTGTACCTCCAAGAGACCTTGATTACAATTCCCGAAATCTTCCGTGGCGTGTGCAGGCAGACATTGCTGGGGGAGGGTACTTTTATGATCTTGCTCCTCATCAAATAGACTTGCTTCAGGAAATGTTTGGTCCCATTATCGAAGCAGAAGGCTATACAGCCAATCGTGGAGGACTTTATGAAACAGAGGATAGTGTAAGCGCATGTTTTCGCTTTTCGAATGGTGTACCTGGATCAGGCAGTTGGTGCTTTGTTGCTCACGAATCTGCAAAGGAAGATTGTATTCAAATTATTGGTGATAAGGGGTCTATAAGTTTTTCTGTATTTACTTATGCGCCGATAAAACTTCATACGGAGCGTGGAGATGAAGAGATACGTATTGACACTCCTGCCTACGTGCAATTACCGCTTATACGCAATGTTGTTGAACATTTACAAGGAAAAGCCATTTGCACTTGCGACTGCGTTAGTGCAACTCCAGTGAATTGGGTGGTGGATAGAATATTGGGAAAGGTATAGCTAGCAGTGAAAGATTCGTTTTCATGGATATACCGCATTTGCGACTTGAAGTTGGAGGATTAACCTTTAATATATTTTAGGACGTTAAAGAATGATAAACACACATTTGAACAGGTATTACAATGCAGAGTATAAACACACTGCATGCTGTTCATTCCGAAGTACGTTAAGCGTTGTAGTATTAACATTACTCATACACGTTCCAATGACTGCCTTGGGAACAAATCTTCGCGTATCATTAAATCATTTCGACACGATTAAGTCTCAAAAGTTTATCGAGGGGGTGTATAGTACAGTTTCAGAAGGTGTTAGTCAGGTGAAGCGCAATGTTAAGAGATTGGACGAGGTCGATACACTTTATATCCAACCCAATTTGTACAACTTTGCAGCGATGCTTCAGAACACAAATTATTGGCAATTTTACCGACTATCCGCCGAGGACGGGCGAGGTAATCATCAACAAATTGATATATCCCCTCGTTCTTCCGTAAAGGTAGGACCCTATTTTGGATGGAGATGGCTGTTTCTCGGATATACCTTTGATGTGGGCAGTATGGGAAAGGCGACACAAAACACAGAATTTTCGCTTTCGCTTTATAGTGCAAAAATAGGGGGAGATTTCGTGTATATTCGCAACAAGGGTGATTTTGAAATCGGAAAGGTTAAGGGATTCCCTGGAGTTAGAAGCCACTCCCTGAAGGGCACCACTTTTAATGGTATGAAGGCCTATTCAACAATGCTGAATGTTTACTATATATTCAATAACCGAAGGTTTTCCTATCCAGCTGCGTATGCCCAATCAACGGTTCAACGTATTAGTGCTGGGTCTTTTATCTTAGGGCTTCGTTATGATCATCATAAAATTCACTTTGATTATCATCAATTACCAGAGTCGCTTCGTTACACTTCTACAGGAAAAGAGTTGCTAATGGATGCTATGAAATTGGATAAAATTCATTATTACAATGCATCGCTCTCCTTTGGTTATGCTTATAACTGGGTAATCGCTCGCAATCTTTTGTTTAATATTTCCCTTATGCCGGCAGTGGGGTATAAGAAAACGAAGGGAGAACCTTGGGAGAAGGAAGTACTTATTGATGACATCCGTTCCCTCAATTTTGATTTTACAACACGAGCAGGACTCGTTTGGAATAACTCAAAATATTACGCCGGAGCTTCATTCATCAATTATATTTATGGATACAAAAGAGCCTACTTTAATTTTAGAAATTCAATAAACTACCTTAATTTCTATGTAGGATTTAACTTCCACTCCAGAAGTAGAAAGTAAAGACAGGAGAATGACATCAGAATTTAGTCCATTCGTGTCATTCTCCTTTCTTTTACTATTCCTCCTCTAAGTGCATCAGGTCACTCATAATATCGTTAGAGACAAATACCCCTCGCTCAGTAAGACGTAATATGTTGTCAGAGTAGACGAGGTGTTGATTGTTGATATGAGGTGCTGACCATGTTTTAATATTCTCGGCTTTTTGCTTTCCAAATAATTGTTCAAGGGTCCTTAAATTCAGCCCTTTACTTGTACGCAAGGAGGTGAATACAAAATCATTACAGCGTTCATTATCTGTTAGTTCTTCCTTAATTTGCTCTAATAATCCGCCTTTCACAATGTACAGCCCAAGATCCGTGGGATTGCTGAATCGAGAGGTGCCATTATAGGAGTGAGCGCCCGGTCCTATGCCCAAATAAGGTTTGTTGTTCCAATAACCACTATTGTGCCGTGAGGCACCACCTGGTAGACAGAAATTTGAAATCTCGTAGTGCTCAAATCCATGGTTGCGCATTGTTTCACACAACATCTTGTATTGCTTAAAGGTCGTCTCGTCGCTTGGTAATATGAGAGTGCCGTTGTCTAACAAACGCTTTAGAGGAGTAGCATCTTCTACTGTAAGGGTGTACGCTGAGAGGTGGTCGATGGGTAGATGAAGCGCTTGTTGTAAATCATCGTTCCATTGTTTTAGCGTTTGTAGAGGTTGCCCGTAAATAAGGTCAATGCTGATGTGCTTGATACCCGCTTTATGGATGAGATATACAGCGTGAACAGCCTGTTGTGCCGAGTGGCGGCGGCGCAACAATTTGAGTTGATGATCATTAAATGATTGAACGCCCAAACTAATTCTATTTACTCCTTCAGAAACAAGAGCGTCGATGAGTTCCTGAGTGACGTCATCCGGGTTTGCTTCAAAGGTAATTTCAGCATCGCTACATACGTTAAAATTTTCATGAATAGTCTGGAATAGTTTTTGAATAGCGCTACATGAAAGAATGGATGGCGTTCCCCCACCAATGTATACGGAAGAAAGTTGGTTAGCGCATAATTCTTTTGCACGATGCTTCATCTCGGAGCCTACCGCTTCGAGATAGTTTACGACGTTTTTTTCGTGGAGCGTTGTGGAATAGAAATCGCAATAAATGCAACGCTGTTTGCAAAAGGGGATGTGAATGTAAAGCAAATTTGTTGACGGATAAATAAGTGGAGTGGAGGTGAAATGGTGGACGAGTTGTCAAGGTTTAAGTAAACAAGGTTATAATAAACGTTTGTTTATTTCAAATGGCTGGGGTGTCATAATATGATAGGTCAATGTTTATTCTTATTATGCCATCGCCCTTTACCGTCTATTCCCCTTCAACGTTAATCCTTTTCTATAAGCGCTACAGCATAAGCTGAAATCCCTTCTTCTCTACCAGTAAACCCAAGTTTTTCCGTTGTTGTAGCCTTAATACTCACATCTTCAGTCGTGATTCCCATAAGAGGGGCAAGTACCTGTTTCATCCTCTCTACATGAGGGTTGATTTTGGGACGCTCAGCACAAATAGTGGCATCTATGTTCCCAATTTTATAACCCTTTTCTTTAAGGAGTTCCGTTGTGCGCTTCAAAAGGATTTTACTATCAATGTTGTAAAATTCTTTTCCTGTGTCTGGAAAATGGTAACCGATATCTCGCATATTTGCAGCTCCCAATAAGGCGTCGCAAATTGCGTGGATTAACACATCGGCGTCACTATGTCCGAGCAAACCGAGTGTATGCTCTATTCTGATACCTCCAAGCCAAAGTTCACGACCCCTAACGAGGCGGTGGACGTCAAAGCCCATCCCTATTCTAATCATAGCATGATTGTTTTTATCGGTGTATTTATATTAGGTCAGTCAGATTTATAGGGTAGGGAAACCGTATATAAATGCTCTAAGTTGTATGAAAAATCAGATGCTGTCTAAAAATTATCTTCCAAACATGTCCTTCAATGCGTCTAATTCAAATGAGATACTTACGCGCATCGTCTGGTCAAGTGGATTAGAAGCTTCGGTTGCAATGGTGTAACCAGCATCAACATTTAATACATTCATGCGGAAGCCCGCTCCCACAGCATAATATTTGCGGTTACCCTGCATTTCGCTTTCATGGTGGTATCCAGCACGGAGGAAGAATTTATCATTATAGCAGTATTCTGCTCCGACACTCCATTGAATCTCTTCCAATTCTCCCTTAAAACCACGCTCGCTGTCTCCGAAACTTTTGAAAATCCCCGAAATGGAAGATACGTCGTAGTAGTCGGTCTTCAACCGGTCTTGGTAGTCTGCTTCTTCTTCACCTTCAAGTTTAAGCGGCATCGAGGGCACAAGAAGTTTGTTGATATCAGCGGAGAAGCTGATACGATTGTATTCATCAATGGGGACTAGCAGTGATGCTCCTAATCGGAGGTTGGTGGGAATAAAATAGGAATAATCATCTCCATAACTGATTTTTGAACCAATGTTAGAGATATTTAATCCCAACCCTAACTGACATTCTCGTTGCCCAATGAGCACGTAACTTTGATTGTAAGCTGAAATGTCGGCAGCAAAGGCAGAACCAGGTTTAACATTATCATCGTAGTGACCAGATAGGTCTGAATAGATATAACGTAGGGCAACACCTGCAGAGAAGGTTTCCGAGAGCATGCGTGAGTAAGCAATGTCTACCGCCATTTCATAGGGTTTTATGGTCATATCACCACTCTCGGTGATAACTTCTCCCAAAGAGAAGTATCGCAGCGATCCCGAGACCGCTTGATAATCCCCAATACGATAATACCCCACAGCATTTAAGAGAGCAATATCATTGGTGAGTTGGCGCAACCAAGGTGTATAGTTTATTGCCAAACCAGAGCGTGAAATGGTAAACGGATACTTTGCGGGATTCCAAGCTTGTGAATTGACATCTGGGTCTGTTGCAGCACCAAGGTCACCCATAGACGCAGCACGTGCATCACCAGCAATACTTTGTGATACGACGGCAGTCATCACAGGGTTAAATTGGTCTTTTATATCATCTTGTGCACAAAGGGGGAGAGTGCAAGATGTTGTGAGAAGCAGGAGTTTATATTTCATAATCAAAATGCAAATTTATTTAGTTTCTAAGCTGTTTGGGGAGGGGAAAGAATACTGCGAAGGAACGTGTGTCTATAATATGTGAGTCCTCAAACCTTAAATGATTATCAGGCGTTCACCTTCCAATTCTTCAGAACCTTCTGGTGAGTTAATTTTTGCTCTGAATATATAGAGACCTTTGGGCACAGGAATACCTGTAGAGGTGGTGAGGTTCCAGCGTTCTGTAGCGTAAGAACTATCAAGTGGAGATACTTTTTCCCATACCTTTTGCCCTGTAGTAGTATATACTTCAAAGGTTATAGTTCCTCCAATATGTGATTCACTTGTATGGGCAACAAACTGGGTAAAGTTGTGTGCTGGGTTAATTGTTGCATACAACTTCTTACTTTGTAGCTCAGTACTTCCAACAATGAAGTCCAATGTGGAGATTGACGAATTGTTGTTGTGATCCCATGCGCGGAGCGAGATGGTATGACGACCAGGACTTAAGTTTTCTAATTGATAGCTAACGGCGCCTTCTTGATACGAACCGAAGTTGTAAGCGAAGTACTCGTTAAGCACAACTAAGTTGTTCGTTTGACCATCAATGACCAATTCAAGGTCGTGTCCCAAACTGGTTCCCGTAGCATTGATTCCCGATTCATCAGAGAGTTGTGCTACAAGTAAGGGATGAGCATTTGTAATCCCTCCATTGGGAAATTCGGCATCGTTAAGATACAGGAAAATCTTGGGACCGATAGAGTCTTGGTTCTCACATATTGCTGTGCCGTTCAGATGAAATGATTCACAAAATCCTCGTGCTTCCTTCTGTGCATCATTGTTTACTGCATAAAATGAAATGCGTCCGCTTTCATTGCTGTAACTGATGTCGCGGGGAATGGGGATGAAAATCTTAAAACGTCCATTCTTAATGGAGTCGCTACCATTGAAGACAATCTTAGAGCGTTCAGCATATTCAAAGGCTTCATCTGCTACATTGCCGTTGTTGCGACAGGTAAGAAGGTTAATTTTGTCGTACAATGTTGCCGTAAGGATACCAGTAAAATCTGTTTCATTTTCAACGTATCCTTCAAATGTTGCTATAGAACCAGCCTTCAGTTCCTTGCTTTCGTTCTCATAGATGGCTTCACCGTTAATGGCATCCACAACGATGTTTAGAGTCGGTTGCATTAAGCGAAGGGCGGGGTCACCAGCTATGATATATTTGAGTTTGTTGATACCTCTGTCTTGTGCACTGCTGATGAGTTTATTCTTGGCTATGCGCAGTGCGTCTCCGAATGTGTTATATGTACCATTATCATTACGCCTTACCAAAGCCTCGCAAAAGGCGATGTTAAGTGCATTGTTCTCGGTTGCATAAACAGCACGTGAGGCACACATAAAAGCTACAGCACCTCCCTTGGGGGCGAACAAAGCGTTGCGACCGAAATCGTTTTGCTCTTGGTCGTAAGGCAAAATCTCACATGATGCAAGCACCCATAAGGGGAGGGCATCGGAGCTTACGTTTTCCCAATCACTTGATTCGAAGATGTAAGAGTGAGAAATTTGCGCAGGGCTTCCATGTCCGCTATAGTTAAACATCAGTGCACCACGTTTAATTTCTTCAGTCAGCACTTCGGTTGCTTTAGGATATCGATACCCAGTTGCTGTCATAAGTTGCTCATAGAAGTCTGGGTAAATGCGACGGATGTTGAGTTGTCCTTCACTTGCTGACAATATTACATTTGCCGTACGTTCAGCATCCTTCATGTGAGCATTTTTGTCACCAATATCTGTATTACGAGGTGCGTCGCCAATCATGACGATACGGTTTTTCCAACTGCCTGTGCGTTGATTTTGTAAGTAGGCAATAGATTTGTCAACCAATGTCTTGGCATTTGTTGTATTATTACAAACGAATCTGCCTATTCCTAAGTCTACTTTCTCTGTTTTAAGGTTACTACCTTCACCATCGTCTAATAGTCCGAAATAATCGTCGCTTGGATATGAAACTATTTCTCCTATGACATTTTCTGTTGTCGTTTCGTAATAGTCATTGTCTTCATAGATTAAGAGATAATCCTTAGGCGAACGTGTTTTCCATGCATCGGTTATCATTCGGTTATCAAAGGTGCCATCACCAAATAGTAAAAGATAGCGTGGCATATCGTTCTCGCTATCTGCCCTATCGTAGAGCATCTTTAAGTATCTGCGGATGGCAGTTGCATCAGGAGTGCCAGAACCAAATTCATTGAATAGTTGATCTTGACGAACAATCTCAACGTTCAAATTGCTATACAGGCGATGTGCTTCAGCCAAGCGCTTTGCTTCATGGTCAAAGATACCACTTTCAGGCACGACAATAACCATATTAACTGATTTATGTGCGTGTAGATTCTGATTTTCTATGGTTCCAACCAATGATGGCGCTTCATAATTCTTTTGCGTATTTATGATAATGTAACGATGCTTGCCATTGGTAGCTGTTGCCGTAAGCATTGTACCGTCTAATTCTGTCGCACATCTTGAAATATTGTGCGTCTGTTCATCAATGCGCCATACTTGTGTGTTACTATCAGCACCTTCTATTTGAAGTTGCACCGCATTAGAACTTGTAGGAGTGGGGACAAAAGAGTAGGGGATACCATTTGCCTGAAGTTTACGGGTGTATGTCAAACTTAAATAATTGAGGCGGGCATCCCTTCCCTGAGTTGTCGTAAACTTAATGGGGGTAACTTCGGCAAGATTTTTGAGGGAATATGCTTGACGACGATCTATAGCATTTTCATGTTCGCGACAATTGCGGATGGTAAATCTTCCAAGAGAATTTTCACCACTCGTAACCATAACTTCTGTACTTGATGATTTACTTGAAGCTGAGAATGATAATTCTAATGAAGCAGAGGCGTTTATGGCATTAGGTGTTTGTAGAGAATATGTCTTTGTGTTTCCAGTAGCAAAGTTATAGGCATCGTAAAATTGTCTGCCCCCTTCATACCATGCATATGCATCTTCGTCATAAACTACATGGTAAGGGACTTCCGAAACTATTGTGTGTGGAGTTGCTGTGTCGTCTGTCGTGAGTTGTAAAGGAGCATCTCCTTCTGTTATAAAGTAATACGAATTCTTAGAATAGGGATTGGTTTCGTGTTTCCAACGTTTTCCTGAGTTGTTCCAAGAACTTTTGATAATCCCTTGGGCAAAGAAAACTACTTTGTCAGCTGTGCGCCATGTAGCAACTTCATTGAGGTCATCTATAGGTGAGTTTGTACCGCTGTATAACACTTTTGATTGTGGTAAGCCTCCGTAACCATAGATTTTAATGCGACTTAAATCATTAAATCCCATTTGCTTAATGGTACTTTGCGTGAGTTGATAAACCCCCTCTTTAGGTACTGAAATCTTGACCCACTTACCTGTTGCTAATACGGAACTTTCAGCATAACGTTGCTGTTGTGTTTCACGTATTGCTGAAAGCGGAACAGCCTTGGGACGTACGGAAACACGTACACTTGTGAGTCGTACCCAATGGCCATCCATTTTTATGATGGGTACAAAACTTACGTCAACAACACCCTTCTTGCGCTCCATTCCAAAATTTGTATGAATATCTAAGGTGGAAGATGGATAGATTGTCGCTTTATTAAGTTTCTTTATCTCATTGTTTGTTAATTTTTTATACTCTGGATATTCAACTATTACTTCTACATTATTGCTCGTCTGTCCTGTTGCTAAATGTAGCTGTGTCTTAAACACAGGTAACTCTTCTCCCACAGGGTAATCTTGCGGAAGAAGCGTTTCAAAGTTCTGTGAGTATCCAGCAATTGAACAAAGAAAAAATAGGAGTATAGAGACTTGTAGTTTCATTAGCTGAGTGTGTGAGTAAAGTCGTTGACGGTTACCAGATGGAAGAGATTGGCTAATGGGAAAAGACTAACGGGAGATAGACGGTTCTTTGTCTGCTGTTAAGTAAGTTCTGTTCACCGTTCGTCATTCCCAACCTCCGCTATTTTATATTAAATCGCAACAGATTTTCTGCATTAAGGCTTCCAGAAATACGGTCGTTAATCTGTACTTCGTAGGGCAAAGTTGGACTTCCCATAAAGATAAGGTCGCCTTGACGTAGTGTGTAATGCTTACTAATTTGTGCGATCACTTTATCTATGTGGTGTAACATCTTGCCCGAAATGCCCTCGACAATGCATTTGTCATTACACCGAAGGGAGAAGTTGATGTCGGCAGGAAGTGGGGTGAAGTGTATGTTTACCCCAACCTCATCTTCTGTTTCCTTGTTTTGGGTGCAAGGATAAAGGTTAATGAATTTACCAATTGCAGCTGCGCCATCAAACCCCACCGAAATATCCCAGGGGCGACCAGCTGCTATCAATTCCTGACGTAAAGACTCGGCGGTGAATGTCGCTCCCACGGTCACAGCATCATAGTAGCGATGTGCAAAGCGTTCTGAAATACTTCTGCCAAGGCGGCAAATGCGTGCTACTAAATGCCCCTGAACCATGCAGGGATGAGCAAAATCAGGGATGAATAGAGGCTTACCATCCTTAAGGAGCGCTGTGTCGGGAAGTACACAAACGTCCAACTCATTGTTATTTAACGTAGCCGTAGGGTAATTATTGTAAAGTACAATTAGTTTCATAGCATAATTACAATTATATCATGCAAAAATACTATTTTTGATTGAATTGTTGGGACGTAATATGCAAAAACTAATCGGCACTTATTTCAAACTAATCGGCACTTATTTCAAACTAATCGGCATTTATTTTGAATTATTCGGCACTTAGTTTGTGGTTGTTCCTATTTTTTTACAATCTGTCGCCTTCGCATGATTTTTTTATTGTAGTGTTCTTACTTCATTCTGATGTATGTCAACACTGTTTACCCCTTAATAACCGCAAGATAATCTGTGGTAACTCACATGTGTATTTCAGTGTAGTAGGCATTTAGAAGAGTGGTATGATTTATACATTTATAAAATGATAGAGTGTCTTTCAATTTTACGAACTCTTTAAGTTTAAGCAAAATTGAATGATACTTTGAGGGAGGTTTAATATTTTTTAATAGGAGCAACGGAAATGTGATAATTTATTCTTAACTTTGCTCCGAAGATAACTATTTTTAACCTTATAAACATATTAGTTACAAAATGGAAAAAAGCGCATTGCAAATTGCTCGTGCTGCTTATCAGCCCAAGCTTCCCGCAGGTTTGCGTGGTAACGTTGCAGTAAAGGAAGGTGAACCCACACAGAGTGTTGGTAATCAGGAAGAGATTAAGGCTCTTTT
>JAEIGA010004349.1_pt1 | contig 21920 bp, 17 predicted proteins | sample 9270691 | NCBI WGS metagenome assembly JAEIGA01 (sample SAMN17057246, study PRJNA624740) | gut metagenome | biome: biome; isolation source: fecal sample | host: Bos grunniens | place: China: Xizang | collected 2019 | reverse complement strand
TTTGCATAAATCTAAAATTATTTTTCCGTTTTAGAAAAGATATGTATTATATTATACAAAACCTGCGTTATTTGAAAGAAAAAAAGCAACTGCTAAGGGAGTAGTATGGGAAACCGTAGCACGAGTTCGAATCTCGTCTTCTGCTCCAAAAAAGCGAATAGGCTGTTGCCTATTCGCTTTTTTGGTATAAAAGACCGCCGTTGCGCTCTTTTAAAAAGCGTGGCAATCTCTTGCGATTATTCCTCTACTCTCAGCCAACAAATCTTTTCGTCGGCTACTTCTAATCCAAGCTTTTTTTGCAACGCAAGCGACGGTAAGTTATCCACGATTACGTGTCCGTACGGCACACGACCGCTTGCGATATATTCGTTCGCTAAACGCGTTTCTAACTCTTCCGCATACCCTTTACGCCGATATTCGGGGAAAATATGCAACATTCCCATACTCCCTTCGGGATGCGAGCCGATAAAGCCGACAAACTCCCCTTCTTGATTAAACCCGCAATAAATCTTTTTTTCTAAAAAGAGTTTTTCCATGTTTTCAGGGGGCTCTAAACCGTAATTTTGTTTGATAATTTCAATTTCTTTGCGCTCGGCAAGCCGAAAACAAAGCTCGCCTTTTACCGCAAGCAGGTCCGTTCCTAAATACGCCACTTGAAAACAAGTCGTTTCACGGCTGATAGAAAGAAAATTTTTCGCCGTTTCCCGCGCAATCCCCGCTCTTGCTACCAACCATCTCCCGCCTTCGACGGGCGTTGCTTTATTAAGTTCTTTTAGCGCAAGCTCAGCCGTTTTTTCGTCTTCCGCCGCGAGCATTAAAATCCCGCTCGGCGTATGCTCGGCAAGCACTCCTTTTTTTGAAGCAAACAACACCCTGCCCCCGCCTTTTACACATTCGGCAATATCAATATATAACAGTAAATTTTTCTTGCAAAACGCAAGCGCAAGTTCGGTTAAATTTTTCATATGCATTATTCTATCCTAAAATTGACTTTTGTCAAGAGTATACTGACAAAATTTTTATATTTTTAGTGGCGTTTCTTATATAATATAATTCCTGCTACAATCTGCACGATCGAAATCAACACCCCAAACGCCAGCGGAATAAGCCCTAAGAAATTGTTTTTATCAATAAGCAACGCAAGCCCCCAAACCGCGAGCGCGCATACGCCGATTAACACGACGAGAGCCAACACCCACGCGAAAAACTTATGCTTTTTGGTGAGATTTTTCTCAGGCACGATCAGCATCATCAATTCCATATAAATTTCTAAAAAAATTTCAATGACAATATCCATACTCTGCCTTTTTCGTTTTTCTTTTATTCTATCATAATTCTTTTTACTTGTCAAACTTTTCGATATTAAAACACCGAACGGAATTCCGCTCGGCGTTTTATTTTTATTATAAAATATCGTCGTCGGCAAGGGAAGCAGACACAACGAAATCATTCTCGGTCAATAATGCGTGTATTTCTTTAACGCCTATACATTTATCCGTGTTGATAACCCCGTTATAGACGATTTCCGCACCTTCTTTTCTACCGCTGATCTTACTGAACCGTTCCACGCCAAACAGTTCTTTAAGCTTTTGCGCATTTTCGCCCGTTTCGTCTTTAAAAGAAATATTCACCTTGACAAACTTACGCGAACGAAATAAAGGAATTTTTAAGTGCATTACGCATTGTACTAAAATAATAATCGACGACGCGATTACCGACACCCAATACAGTCCTGCGCCCGACGCCATACCGATTGCCGCCGTTGCCCAAATACCCGCCGCCGTCGTTAAACCGTGCACAACTTCCTTGTGATAAAAAATCATACCCGCGCCGATAAACCCGATGCCCGACACGATTTGCGCCGCCACACGCGCGGTGTCTGCGCCGTCAAAGCCGTATTTAGAGATAATCATATACAAACACGAGCCTACGCAAACGATAGTATGCGTTCTAATTCCCGCTTCTTTAAAGCGCATTTTTCGTTCAAAACCGATAGCGAACCCCAAGCCCAGCGCCAGGAACATACGAAGGGTAATTTCTAAAATCATTTCTTCTCCTTACAATAAGTTTTTTAATATTTTATATATTATACTATTATTTTTTCATTTGTCAATACTTTTTTGGAAAAAAGTTCCTACTCTTGCAAAAAAAAATCTCTCCCGCGTGAAACGGGAGAGAACTTTTTGGTTTTCTCGACTTTATTCGCCTTTTACTACGATCTTCAAGCCCTGCATACTGATATTCATTTCCATTGCTTCGTTGATATCCGCAAGCGCGTATTTATGCGTAAGCAATTCTTCTACGGGCAAGCCGTCTTTTTGCGCTTCTTTCAACACGTCGCAAGCCTGCATCCAGTCTTTCGCTTGATATGTCCAAGACCCGATAACCTTGATTTCCTTGTTGCAGATATCTTGGTGCGGGTTGTAGGTCGTGTCGCCGTTGTCCACGAAGAAGCCAAGTTCACACATAGACCCGCCACGACGAACGTATTTCCAAATCGTAGAAGCCGCTTTCGGAGAGCCCGTGCATTGAAACGCCATTTCCGCGCCCGTGCCCGTAATTTCCTTAACTTTTGCTTGCGCATCTTCTTTCAAGAAGTTTACGGTGTACGCCGCGCCTAATTTCTTAGCCATTTCCAAACGTTTTTCGTCGCCGTCTACCGCAATAATATTGCGAACGCCCATTGTGCGTACCGTCGTCAAAAGAAGCAACCCGATAGGTCCGCAACCTTGCACGAGTACGTAAGAGCCTTGCTTAAAGTTGAAGATTTGTTTCGCTTGTTCAACCGCGTGAATTACTACCGCCGTCGGTTCGATAAGGGTACGCAAATCTACGTCCATATCGCTTACGTTAAAGATAACGCCACCTGCATTGACCTTTATGTATTCGCCGAACCAACCGTTAAAGTTCTTATACGCCGCTTCGCCGGGCATAAGGCCGAAAATTTCCCCGTTCGGACAAAGATGTACGTGTTCGGGATCGTTCTTACAGGTATCGCAAACCCCGCAAGGTTTCAAACCCGTCACGATTTTATCGCCCACCGCAAGGGGTTTACCGTAGTAGTCGGTCTTTACGTTTTTACCGAGCTTAACTACCGTACCCGTACCTTCGTGTCCGAGCTCTACGGGGATATACCCGAAGGGGTCGCCTTTATATTCGTGAACGTCCGTACCACAAATACCCGTTTGTTCTACCTTGACGAGAACCTCGTCGTCGCCGATTTCGGGAACGGGAAGTTCGAAAATTTCGATTTTCTTCGCGCCCGTCAGCACTGCCACTCTTGCCTTTTCAGGAACTTGATAATTTGCCATCATTTTTCTCCTTTTTATTTTTTGGTCTTTCGACCTTATTATTTTATTTATAAACCGTTTATTTTTTTATGAAACAATTTTTTTAAATTTTATAAGATTATTTTATAAGATTATAAAAATAAATAAAAAAGATTTTAAATTTTTTGAAAAAGTTATAAAAAACGCTTGACTTAAAGGAGTTAGTTAAGTATAATTATTTATGCTGTTTGGGAAGAATAGCGTAAAATTACTGAGGCGTAGCGCAGCTTGGTAGCGCGTTTGGTTAGGGACCAAAAGGTCGTGGGTTCAAGTCCCGTCGCCTCAACCAAAACAGACCTAAGTTGAACTATTCAACTTAGGTCTGTCTTTTTTCAATAATGATATTCGGAGGATAATAGATGGAAAAAGCCGAACTTATAGAACGTGCAAAAATATATTTGGAATTGCTGAATAATGGGGTACATCCTGTGACAGGGAAAGAAATCCCCCAAGACTCGGCTTTTATGGATCAGAAGTTAAAAAATTGTTTTGTGTTTATAACACAAATTCTTAGCGAATATACGGAACTGTTAAAAAAGGTAGAATCATTAGAAAGCGCGAAGGAAAAAAATACGGTTATAGTTTTACAAAAGCAAAAATTTTCTATTACGCAGGAGCAGTGTGATAGTATAAAATTATCCAAAGAGCCAATAACAATCCTTGCGTTTATGAAAAATATCAATTCGGCTATTGATACCACGTCGATAGAAAAATTAACTTCGACAAGAATTAACAAATGGCTTTCAAAACGCGGATTGATTTCCACTCAAAAAGTACAAACTGTGATTAACAAAACTGTATATAAGCCAACTGATTTTGCGACGAAAATAGGAATAGTTGAAGAAGAAATTATTGATAAAAGAAGCGGTGAACTCAAAGGGCAAATTAAACTTGGAGAAAGTGCGCAACTTTTTATTATAGAAAATATGGAAGATATAATACAAACTACATAGGCCCTATTAAAAATGGTTCAAGATAAGTACAAACTGCTCAACCACGGAAAATCTCCTGAAACATAAAGGGTTTCAGGAGATTTTCTTTTCCAAAAACCACTAAATAAATCTGTCTTGATCACATGTTTGACCACTTACGGATTTATCTGTTTTTATTTTGTTGGAATGGCAGGTTTTTCCGCAAAAAATAAAAAATCCTTTTTCTTTGTTTACTGCGTATCAAAGTCATAACCACTAGTAAACTAGTGGTTTGCACAACCCCTAGAAGGGGTTAATACTAGCCAACCACTATAAGTGGTACTGAAATTTGGCAACCCATCACTATCTCTGGCAACCGCTGAAAGCGGTTGTCTTTTTTTGCCTACTTGTTCTTGTTACCCGTAAACGGGTCTATATATTCTTTGATACTTATTTGGTCTGCCATATAATCTTCTTCGAGTTGATTTCTTATGTACTCTTCGATTATCTTCGCATTTTTCCCTACCGTATCAACGTAGTATCCCCTACACCAAAAATTTCGACTTCCGTACTTATATTTCAAATTTGCATGTTTATCGAATATCATTAGGCTACTTTTTCCCTTGATAAATCCTACAAATCGTGCTATACTTATATACGGTAGTATCGTTACTAACATATGCACATGGTCAGAACAAAGCTCTGCTTCGATTATTTCTACTTTCTTTTCGTTGCATAACTTTCTCAAAATTTCGCCTATATCTTTCTTAATTGTTCCATAGATTTCTTTTCGCCTATATTTTGGTGCAAAAACTACGTGATATTCGCATCTGTATGTTGAGTGTGCCGTGTGTTTTAATTCATTTTTCATTTGTTAAAAATCTCCTGGTATTATTTTTATAGTGATGCGGTCGCCAAACCGTCACTATTATACCATGAGATTTTTATTTTTGCTAAAGCTTTTTATCTCCCCCAGTAGAACTGGGAGTTAAATCAAGCTAAAGCGCCAATTGAAAACAAGTCCGGTAAAATACCGAACTTGTCATCAATAGATTAAATTTAATTTTTTGTCCAACTTTTTGGGTTCACTTCAACAGTACAGAACTCATTCGCAAATTTAATATTTTTTTGTCTAAACTTTGGGGTTCACTTCATTTGCGTCAGCCCTTTATTTTTTTCTTATTTTTTGATTCTCTTTCCTATCTCTTTTAAGATTTCAACAGACGGAGCAGGAATTCTCCCTAAATAGTCAGGTCCTACATTCAACAACAAGTTTACGCCGTGACTGTTTACTTTCTCTTTTATTGCTAAAAGCTCGTCTACGCTCTTCCAGTCATTATCAAAGCCTTTATATCCCCAAGTATGATTCATCGTCACGCACGATTCGCCTAAGCCATCCCAATCTGATTCGGGTAGTTGATTATCTCCGAAAGAATAGACATCACCGATTCCGTTCCCCACTCTCGACGGCACTAAACAATCGGGTTGATATTCTTTGATCAAATCGTATAACTCTTGACTTTGCTTCGGTGTTATTTCGCAAGCATCGTCGCACCAAATACATAATAAATCGCCGTATTTAGTCAACAATTCTTTGATTTGCGGTTTAATTTTCTTTTCTAAGCAGATATTAAAATCTTTTTTCTCTTTATCGGGAAAATCCCAGTTATTCGCCCAATCGCAACCGAATTTTTCGTCCACAAAATGTACGCCACCGCCATGTTCTTCGTGAAAATCTAATTCTTGCGAATAGTACAGCCCCAATTTTATTCCGTACTTTCTACACGCTTTTGCCAACTCGTCTACGATATCCCTTTTAAAAGGCGTTGCGTCGACTACGTTAAAACTATCTACTTCCGACTTAAACATACAAAAACCTTCTTGATGCTTACTCGTAAAGATAATATATTCCATTCCCGCTTCTTTGGCAAGTTTCACCCATTCTTCCGCATCGAAATAAATGGGATTAAAGACCGTTGCAAGCTTTTCGTATTCCTTGATAGGAATTTGATAATAGGTCATTAACCATTCGGAAGGATACGCCGTTCTTTGCCCTTTCCATTCACCTGCGGGGATACTGTATAACCCCCAATGGATAAACATCCCAAATTTTGCTTGTTTAAAAAATTCTTTGTTTGTCATTGTTTTTACCTCTTTATATAAAATTTATTTTTTACATTTGTTAACAATCATCACACCGTTCAATGGAACGAATGAATTTATGTGTTTTCATAATATCTTCTACTTGCGAAGAAGAATATTCTTCGTCTGTTTCTAAAATAGCTTGATATATTAATTCTTCTGCATTTCTTTCTACTATCAACCGATTATATCTGTCTATGTCAAAAAGTTGTTTGATTTGTTCCCGTTCGTCGGTACTTTGCACGAAAACTATTTTTAATGAATACAATTTTTTATGTGTAAAAACCGACCTATGTAAAATCCATTGAATTAGAATCAATGCTCCAGCTGATAAAATTGCCAATATATACAGTCCGCCGCCACAAGCCATTCCAACACCCGCCGTTGTCCATACGCCAGCAGCCGTGGTTAACCCGTGTACGACGTTTTTCTTATAAACGATTATACCTGCCCCTAAGAACCCAACGCCCGCGACGATTTGAGCCGCTACACGCGCCGTATCTGCGTCGCTGTCAAACGCATAACGAGAAATTACCATCATTAAAGCGGCACCGAAGCATACGATAGTATGCGTTCTTATTCCCGCTTCTTTTGCTCTAAGTTTTCTTTCCAGTCCTATAAAAAAGCCGAGCACGGAAGCGAGAAGCAAATCCAATACTAACCATAATTGTTCTAAGTCAAAATATGCTATTAATCTGTCCAACTTATATACCTCTTATAATTGCCTTTTAGCTATCACAATCCTAATAAGCGAATAGCGTTTTTATGCGTCACTTTATCGTAAATCTCTTTCGTGATAACCCCGTCGGCTAATAATTTATTTATGAAATCCACATGGGGATATTTAAACGTTTTGTTGCAAATATCCGTACCGAAATACAGCCTATCTTGGAACTCGATAAAAAATTTCTTAGTAAATTCAAAATTTCTACTAAGCGCATCAATCGGCGTACAATCGGACAGATCGCAATGTAAATTTTCATATCTGCGCAACAAAACCGGAAGAACTCCTTCTTGCATGTTTTCCGTCCCCCGCAAACCGACTTGATCGGTTCCTTGAAAATTAAAAACATAGCCACGTTCACCAGGTGTTTGAAGCTTAAATAATTCCGCCCAAAACACAGGACCGTGTCCAAAAACTTTTAATTTCGGAAACCGTTGCAACGTATGCTCTAATTGCGGTAATCCCGGATCGTCGTAAAGACCAAAGTCCCCGTCTTTAACGTCAGAACCGTCGTATACAATCGGAAGGTCTACTTCTTCAGCCGCCCTAAACAAATTCTGCACTTTGGGGTCCATAAGCTCCATATTCGGCATTACTTCTCCAATCCCTTTACATCCTTTCTTTTTATAATATTCTAAAACTTTATGTAAAGGAGCGTTCGGAGCATTCGTCATTGCGCGCGGGTCAATATTACAATAGGGAATAAATTTATCGGGATACGCCGCGCAAATTTCTAAAATTTCGTCGTTAGATTGCGGAAAATAAATTTCTGCATTTACAACAGGCAACAAAACCGCTTTGTCAATGCCCATTTCTTCGTAGATTTTAAGAAGTTCTTCCGGATCGCAAAAAGGCGTCACGAAAGGAACGGGTTTTTTATAACAATGTGAATGAATATCTATAATCATATATTACCTCTTTTCTATTCAAATTTCTTTTTTAGAGCATATAAGTCAGCTCTTCTATTTTTTTACGCATTTTCGGAACATCTCCGCGCTTTTCTAAAAAGTTTTTTGCAACTTTTCTCATCCAAGTATACTGTCGGCTAAAAAAGCAATCTTTTTATTCCTAAATTCTGCTTTCATTCTATTTTGATTCCTCTCTTACAAAAAAGTTCTTTTTAACAATCAAGCTCTTTTATAAACTTGATAATTCCGCTCGACCAACCGTGACACAAACTATGCCGAAATCCTTTATAACAATGTGCGCCAAAATCCCCGTGAAGATCTTGTTTATCTTCAGTTGGAAATTTGTCAATCGGGCAAGCATTTTTCGTCCAGTTCAAGTCAAAGTCTTCAAAAAACGCCGTCGCGCCCATATCCAACATTCCGCCGTAATATTCTTTCAGCATTTCAACCGCAAGAGCTTCATTCCGCGAAGCAACCGCTTTAAGAATATAATAGCTCATGAACGTAGACATACCTTGAACGCCGTCTTTAATAAGTAATTGATACTCTTGTTCCGAGATGCTTCCTTCCGCAAAGTACTTTAAGGCAATTACTTGTTTTTGTTCTTGCGCTTGGATTACTTTTCCTTGAAGCTTATTCAATACCTTTTTAGCAAGAGCAGTATCTTTTCCAAAATCTTGCAATAATTCAATCGCTTTTTTCAATGCAATAACGTTAATCGCACGAACACCCGCTTCCGCATCTACCGTATCGCAAGTCTGCCAGTCTACGAACATCCACTCGTAGCGCATCTGCCCGTCTTCGTCTACGTATTCGTCAAATCTCTTAACGAGTTTTTCAATCTCACCTAATTGTTTTTCGGCAAATTGTCTCGTTCCCGTTAAAAAATAGTAATCGGCAACTATAATTATCCACCACATAGAATAACTCGCTATTCCGTTCATCCACATATTTTCAGGGGTTTGTTCCCGAACGAAATCCAAGCTTCTTTCTACGACTTCCATTCTACCGTATAAAGAAACCAACGCCAACATTTCAGGGTGTAAATCTCCTATCCAAACGAGCCGATCCCGTTTTACGCCGTCCCAAACGTATTCACCTGCGGCACATAAATCGACTGTTCTTTTTGCGACGTCAAAGATCTGTTTAATTCTTTCGTCTTTTCCTTGATAGCGATAAATAGGCTTCTTCGATAAAATTTTATTAACACACCAGATATTTTGTATGTAGATTTTTTTATGGCTTAAAAAGTCAATTCTTACGAAACGAAATCCGCTATTGCCGACGGTAATATCTCCGAATGCAGAAATATACGTTTCAAAATCACGGGGAGAATGATCGTTCGTCGCGCCTTTTTTTCCGATTTCCGAACAGGTTTCTGATAAACTTTCCCCGAAACGAACCCATATTTTTGACGTACTTTCTTCGTTTGCACCCGTAATAATTCGTATAGAACCGTTCATTTCTTTCCCAAAATCTAAAATTACGTATCCGCATTTCGTCGTAGCAAGTGAGTCCGTCCATTGCTTATCATCTCTCAATACAACTTGTAAAGGCTTTTTCTTGCACAATTCGTCACCGTTTTCAACGCTAACGGCTTTTATTATTCTTGTTGGTAATAAGATCTGTTCCACGTTCTTTAAACAATCCTCCGTTCCTCAAATTCCACTTATAAAAAATTGATAATCGCCAACGCTGCCACACACATAATAATCCCTATCACATTCGTATAGATAATTTTTTCTTTATAGCATATACGTCCGACTAAAATCGTAATTACTATACTAATACCGTAAGAAACAGAAAATAAAACCGCAGAATCAACGCTTTTTCCAAGCTCTGTCACTAACATATTAATAACGAATACGGCAAAAGCCAAAATCAATCCGCACAGCAATAGTGATTTTGAGAGCTTTTCTGAAGTTTTCTTTTCTTTGGAAACGGCAACTTTTTTCCGGTCCCGCAAAAAAGATATTCCGTAGCAACCGTATAATATTACTGCGTTGAGCGCAAACATCAAGAAAGAATACGCCGCAACATTTCCTTGCGGTACTAATTTAGAAAAGCTTTTTTGCGCGACCATCGAACCGCCACCTGCTAATAAAGTAATCATCAACATCACGACTGTTCTAAAAGAGATTTTTTTGGAGCTTTGTTCGCAATTTTTCTTCGAAGGCGCAACCATAAAATACATTGCCACACAAAAAAGCGCAAGTCCTAACCATTGCCAAAGGCTCATCGGTTCGTTAAAAAAGAAAATTCCCGCGACGCAAGGAATAAATAACGCGCCTACGCTAAACATTTGATTAACGATTAGCGAAGCTCCCTTTAACGCTTCTATACTTGCAAACAACTCAATCGCTAAACATATTGCCGTTGCAAAAGCGCATAAGACGGTCAACGCGTCAAACCCTGAAAATCCAACGATGGCAAGCGTAATCAAGGAAAAAAGCGTTGAGAGTAAGCTATAATACCCACCGTAATGAAAAAACGTTTTTCCTTCTACTTCTCCGCTAACTTTTTTAGAACATATTTTTTGTCCTACACGCATCAAAGCTATTGCAAAAAAGCTTAATATGATTAACCCGATTCCCATTTCCGTTTCACCTTTTACCTATATCTTTTCATACCGCCCGAAAATTTATCGAGCGGTATGAAGATATTCAATTTATTCCTTACTCTACAACGTCTTCAATCAGCGCAAGATAAACCGTAGCGACACGCGGGCTTCCCGTATACGTTCTGATAATAATCTCGTTAATACTTTCCGTATAATCGACAGTGATTTCCTGCCAACTGTTTCGAGTCGCCATATCAATCTTCGTCCCGCCGGAAGTGAGTCTATTCAAAGACGAGTCAACCACATATACGCCACCCCCTCTGTCTTCAAACGTTTCAAAATACAACTTAATCTTAACCGCTCCACCATTAGAAGACTTAGGCAACGATAATCTAAATCCGCCATAATTATTAGTATCGACGGTCGTTTCCATCTCTATTTTCAAAACGCCCGTTTCAATGCCTTGATAGCCGTTTTCTAAATAGGTGACAACAGGATCGTTGTGTCCGCTTAACGGACTTACTTTACTTACATAATGGGAAGACGAGAAATCCGCCAACTCGTTTCCTTCCAACGTGGACGTTAAATCTACGTTTTCCATAATCCAAGCAACATACAACGTACAGTCTTTTTCACTACCCGTCGCAGTACGAATAATCAGCTGTTCAGGTGCGGTCGCATAGTCAACGGTAGCCGTAGTCCAACTTTCTTGACAGTTTCCGCTCGGAATATTCGTTAAAACTTGCAAATTTTCATCTACCACGTCTACATAGCCGGAAGAACCGCTTTCCTCATAATATACCTTTAATTGAATTTTATTCGCGGTTTTCGGAAGTTTTAATTGAAAGCCAGAAAATACCCCTGAAGATTTCGATTGTGTTTTCATCTCGATTTTTAAAACGCCCGTATTCACACCGCCGTAGCCATTAGGCAAATAAGTAATAGCCGTAGGAGCGTCATAATTTACATTTAAGCGACCTACAAGACCCGTATATAAATTAGAAGAAAATTCCGCAAGGTAGCCGTTAGGCAAACTTTCCGCAAGAGAATTTTTAAGCAAGGATTGCAACTCGTCTTTATCAAATTCCGATTCCTCATCCGAATATTCTGCAAGAATGACTTCGCCGATTGAGCGTTCGACTTTTTCAGTCTGCAAATATTGCGCTTCCGTGCCGTCTTTGGTAAATTTCACATAGCCTTTTGCCGTTAAATCGGTTTCGTAATTGAGATTAGGTATATCCGTCAAAGTTGCATAATAAGTTGCAAACTCCGTTTGGTCTACCATTTCCGTCTTAAATATTTTTTCCAACGGAATATGAAGAACGTTGCGTTCTTTTTCGTTATAAGTATACGACGTTTTTGCAACGTCCAGTTCCTGTTCACTTAAATACACGGTGGGAATAATCGCCGCATATAATTTCGTTTCGTAGCCGTCCGCCGTAGCAGCCGTCAACATTTCGTTATAGTTCGTTTGATTTACGATAATCGGAAAACGAATACCCGTTTCGTCTTTGTCAAGCGTATCCGTATCGTCTACCCGAACAGATGCGCCGTCCGTTTGCAAAATATCCGAAACGGTATAATTCTCCAAGTTAAATTCTGCACTTCCTTCCGCAGCAATAGCGGGTACGGTCAACTTTACGCCAAGCGCAAAAGTAGAAACAGAGATCAACGCCAAAGCGATTAGATTTAATTTCTTTATCTTTTTATTCATCGTTCTCCCTCCAACTCATTTCCCAGCTTCCCTCGTTTTCGCGAGAATACGTCAGAATTGACGAATTTGTCAATTCAATGGTTTCGATTTTCACCGAAACGTAAGCCTTTAGTTTCATAATGTTCCTCCTTTTTATTTTTTCGCGATACAATCGCTTAATAACATTTTTTATTCAACGGTTTCGATTAAGGCTAAATAAATCGTCACTTTTCGATTCGGCTTACTCGTATAAGCACGGAATATAAGTTCGTCTAACGAAGTATACTTTGTACAATCCACCGTTTGTTCAAACCAACCGCCTTTAGCGGTAATATCGATTTTATTGATACCGTCAGTAAGCCTATTCATTTTCGAATCGCAAACATATACGCCCGTCGCATAATCACATTCGACATATAATTTTATTTTCAGTTTACTTCCGTCGGGCGCAGTTTTAGGTAATTTTAACGAAAAGCCTGCCCATGCATTGCCGTCAACCGTAGTCGTGGTAAGTTCGAGTTTCAACACACCGTCTTGCACGCTCTTATAACCAGACAAATAAGAAACTTCCGGTTCTAAATATCTATCCAACGGACTCACAAGTCCTGTATAAGTTTCGTTTGAGAAATCGGCAAGGGCATTACCGCTAAGCTCAAAATGCGCATAAGGCTCACTGTAAGCACTATCGCGAGAAAGATTTTCCGTACCGTTCGCCTTAATACGAATTACCCCGTCGTTGAAACCTTTATAACTATTTGTTGATACGACAATTTCCTTGCCGTTAACTAATACAGTATATCCTGACGCACCGTCGATAGCAGTCCAAGTCAGCGTTCCGTTTTCCATTACAAAGGTTTTTTCATCAGGAGCTTTTAAAATAGGAAGGTCGTAAACGTTGCTCGTAAGAAATCTATATTTGTCTGTTCCCGTTTGCCAATAACCGCTCGATTTATCCAACAAGGAAAAATCTTTCCGATCGGTAGATAATGCGTAATGCACGACGTTGCCGTTGACTTTTCCGTTTTTAAATACAATCGGGTCGTCTATAGAAGGAGAAACTACGTAAACGTTTTCAACACTCGGCGGAAATTTCACCGTATCGTAAATCAGCGTTGAAGCAACTACGTCCGCTTTTCCGACAACTTCCACGACCACATTTTTAAAACTTGCCGAGCCTATCGTTCTATATCCTATACTGGAATAATGCGAAGCCGTAATCTTAGAAAGATTAGAATGAATATACACGTTTTCCAATCTTCCTGCAAACAAACACGCCACAGTACCGTATTTCAAAGCGTTATTGCTGTAAAAGGCAGTATTTTTGATAACCCCGTCTTTGCTTACTTTTCCGAAAATATTATCGTTAGCGTTGTAAACGGTATATCCTTTTCCGTCAAAAATACCCTTAAACCCTAAATAATCTTTTACCGCCGAAGAGATATTTTCGTCCCCGATATCATAGTCGATTTTTGCTCCCGTCATATCAATATCGTTGGTTAAAATATAATATCCTTCATACGTTCCAGTCGTATCACGCCCACCGTAGGATTTAGCAAAATTCGCAAGTTGTTCGGCGGTAGAAATATATTTAGTAGCAATTTCTGCGTCGTATACAAAGGAAATGCTATCGTTGATGGTAATCGTCAATTTTCGATAGCCGTAAGAAAGTTTAGAATTTTCTAAGGTGACTTTTTCTTGCGAAAGCGTAGCGGGAATATAGTTTTGCAAATCGTCGAAAATGGAAACCGCCGTCATTCCTTCACTGAAATATTCCTCATACTTAGAAACGTCTATCGTTAAGTTTTTATCGGAAAAAACTTCTGTTTTTAAGATTTCCGTCGCGGAAACGACGGGACAGGCTACGGAAACGGTAATACTTGCGGAAATTTCTTTCCCTTTCTCCGTTAAATAAGTAGCCACGACGGTGGCAACGCCCGCTTTTTTTCCTTTTACTACGCCCGTTTCCGATACTTCCGCCACCTCGTTATCGCTACTTTTATAGGTCAACGAAGGCGCGACAATCTTTTGATTGTTTTCATACACAAAAACGGTCAGCTGTTCGCTCGTTGAAAGAGTTCCGTTTAAAGAATTTGTGTAAATCCCATCTACAAACGTTTTATCAAAACAAATACTTGCGTTTTCCAACACCGAAACCTTTAAAGTTTCTACAACCGTTTGTTCTGCGCACGTTGCGAAAACAGTAATCAACGTTTCGCCTTCTTGGGTCGCCGTAATCGTTTTTTCATTTACTTCCACACACGAATTGCTTATCGTCAATTCGTAAGAAACGAATTCTTCGGGAATTACCGTTCCTTTATTATCGGTCAATGCAAACGAAAAGGATTTCTTATTCCCTACCAACAGTTGCATTTCAGTTTGAGAAAGAGTAAGTTTCATATACGAAGTAGTTGCTTTAACCACGACCGTATATTTTGAAGTTTTTTCTCCTACGGTAGCGGTAATCTCCGTACTCCCACCGCCAACGCCGAAAACAATTCCGTTCTTCACAAGCGCAACGCTTTCGTTTGAGCTACCCCATACGACCATTTCTTCTTTCGTAAAATCTCCAGATAAATCTAACAAAGAATATCTTTCCAAAGTCCGAATTTCTTCGGTTTGCTCCGTTTTAGGCGGTTGTTCGGGCGCAGGTTGCTTATTCGAGAGGTTCCCTTCACAATTACATCCTGTTAAAAGGCACAGAGAAAAAACAAATACAAGCGTACATATTAACCGTAAAATTCTTTTCATCTTATTCTCTCCTTTAATTTAAGAAATACTTTTCAAGTGTTTTCATTCCTTCGTAATGAGTCATTCCTAACGCTTTTGCGTCGTAATAAATAGAAAGCATCCATTCTTGCTTTTTAAAATAATCGTTGCCGTAAATTTCCGCACGAAGCAAGCGAATACTTAAAGTTTCCAATAAAATACGGTTATACAGCTTTTGATAAAGAGTTGGATCGGTAGTCTTGTATATTTCTATGGCAACGAAAGCTTCGTCAAATTTTGCAAGGATTTGTTGCAAAAGATTATCCGACCATGCGTTTCTATCTGTCATTGCCGCTAACGCCGAATCCGAATTGCTCATTATATTCGATAAATCCCCCGTTTCAATCCTAAGCTGCGCTAATCTGTTTTGCTCCATATGAAAAGCTTCCAACATCGGCTCAGCCGCTACTTTATAATATTGATTGAAAAAGCCGTTAATTAGCGTATTTAAATCTTGATAAACGTTCCAACCTAACGACGATACGATATAGGTTTTTAATGCCGCCCAATCGGGAGAAACAAAATATCCCACTTGCGCTTCGTCAAAAACAAGCTTATAATCATTTTCAAAGAAATGTCTATAATTATCAGCTAAACCCATAATTGTCGGAGTTGGCATAAAGAAATTTTGATAATATGATAAACCGTATACCCACGCCGTCCGCTTCTTGATCAATGGTTGCCAACTTTTTTCAAGTTCAATAGCCGTAGCGTTTTCACTTTCGTCCATAAACTCCGTCGTTCTGTTTTGTTTTTGGAAACATAACATAATATCAACGTTATCCGCTAAAACAACTGTCTCGTCTACGGGAACGTATTCGCCGTCGCCGTTGAGTTTCGTAGGAGCTTTCTTTAAACCCGAATACGCGAAAAGGGTCATTCTGAAATCAGGGTACTCTTTTTTTAATTCGCCAGCGATATAGTTTGCGCATTGAATATACTCCGCCGCATTCGTTCCGTATTTTTCTAAGTTTGCCGTAGATACGGCATCCTTACTCCAATGTTGGTTATCTTCCGCCGTAAACGCCATTTCCCGAGTGTTGGTAGAAGCTAAAACGAGCTTCATTTCATACAACAACACTTCATATAAGAGTTTTTGCGATTCAGCGTTTTGTTCGTCCGTCCACCCTTCTTCGCTAATCGTCAAATTTACCTGCAAAGGCTCTATCAAAGAATTATTCCCAAGTGGATCTTGCGTTGAGTATTCTTCCATTACGTACCATTCAGGATGATTAAACCATTCGGGTTTTTGTTCGTACATAAGATGTTTTTTTACTTCGTCTTTCATTTGTACGCTAATGTCGTTCCCGTTTACATCTTTGTCTTGGCTAATATCAATACCGTAAATTTCAAACGGAATAATCCCGTCTAAAATGTTATGCCAAACGTAGCCACGATTGCCTGCGTACACGTCGCCAACCGTTTTTAATTTCAATCGGTAATTGGTATTCCCGCGCCCAGCATAGGGATTGATAATATGTTCTATATCAGGGATATCGGTTGCTTCGATTTTTAAAAACTTTTGCTCGGTGATACCCGTTTTAAGATAGATTTCGTCACCCGCATATACTTTAAAGTCGAAATATGCTTCTAATAAGCCGTAAACGCCGTTTACGATACCGTAGTTATCGCCTATGATAAAAACGCTATCTCCCACCGTTTTAATAATAAAGCCACTCGTGCAAAGTGCGTCTTTTTCCATTTGCGTATATGTAATGCCCGCACCTTCCAACAAACTCGTTTCCCCGATAGAAATATATTTCTTGGAAGAATCGAAGCTTAACCCTGCATCGGAAACGGATTTTAACGTCGTACCCGTCGCTTCGTTGAAGAAATATAAAAGTTCGCTTACCGCCGTAGACGTCAAAGCTTCGGCGTTTTCCGAAGGAAAGACCACGACGTATTCACTCTTTCCGTCTTTAACTAAATATTTTTCAGTTTCTTCGATAGAATACGTATGCTTTTGTTCTTTACGCTCTTTAATCACTATATCGGAAGACGCACCTTGCGCTTGCGTACATCCGCTTAAAGCAAAAGCCGATGCAAGAAATATTGAAAGTAAAATTTTAAATATTCTTTTCATAGTTTACCTCTCTACCTTTACCGTAAACGATTCCATGCCCATATTCCCTGCCGAATCATAACATATAAACATAACGATATAATCGGAAAGCTCCGTCACGCGGAATTTCGTATCCGTCAATACTTTTCTAAATCCTGTATCACAGGTATATAAAATAACGGAAACCGTAAGATCCTTATCCACATTATCATCAACGTTTACGGCAGGCAATTTAATCACGTCGCCAAGTTTTGCTTGCACCACCGAATTTCCTTTCAACGTAATTGTAGGTGCTTCTTTATCTATGACGTTGATTTTTATTAAATCTGTCTTCTCTTTTCCGGCATTGTCTTTGGTGTAATATTCCACGTCGTATTCACCGTAAGCGTCTAACAATACTTTATAACTTCTCGTCGCGTCAACTTTTTCAAGCTTTATTCCGTCAAGAGAAGTTAAATATCCGTTCGAACCTTTTACGGAAACGTAATGTTCATTAAGCGGGTTTAATACGTCGCTAAACACAGCGCTGAATATTTCTATTTCTGTGTTTATCCCTAAGTATCTGTCATAATTTCCGTTATAAGAGATAATAGGCTCCATATTGTCTTTTTTCACGGTAGACTTCCATACCTGATTACAAATCTTTTTTATCGAAAACCCCGCTTCTCCCGTTGCATTTCTTAAAGAAGCACTAAAAAGGACTAAATTCCCACTGAAAGCAAGTTCTTCATCTAATTGATAGGTTGAACCGCTAATAGAAACCAATTTTTGACGGGAATCAAAGCCTACGCTTACGAAGTTTTTACCCGTTCCGTCAAACAACGCGCTTTCTTCGGCAAAAATCCCTGTAAATAAATCGTTTACATAAATCTTTAACGTAGCGATTTCTACCGAAATTTTAAGTTGATTTTCCACAAAAATAGGATCGGTTAAATAGATATCAAAGAATTTGAATTGACGTTTATCGGGAGCTATCGTAAAATCAACAGAAAAATCGTAAGCCGATAAATAATTGATAAATGTAAATCTGTTGTTTGCGTCTTTAACACTAAAATTAAGGCCGTTCGAATTAAGAGTTGCCGACATATTTTCGCTATCAAAATACTTCGAATGAATAATCGTCTTATCGTCGTTCATTGCCAAAACAGCCACGCCCATATACTTTTTCACCGCTTTGCCGTTATCAGTTTGCGCAACGTATTCCACAACGACTTCACCTTCCGCCGTAGGCGTAAATACTTTGCCTTCTATTCCGTTTACAAAGACTTTCGATTCAAGCAATTTTTCCGTATTCGTAGCGTAATCGTAAGCATTAAAATCAGGAAGTATATATTCTTTTCCCACTATAAAATATTTTGGAACGACTACGTCGCCAAAAAATACGGGCGTTTTATTTTCTGAAACCGACACTTCATATGATAATTGCGTTTTTTGACCGATTGCATCTGTAATTTCAACGACTACGGTATAAACCCCTTCGCTAATTGGTTTAAAGGTATTATTGATAATTTGAACTTTTTCACCGTTGCAAACGACGGACGCGTTGTTCGTGGTCAGTCCAATGTTTCCATTAACAACATAATCCGCTAATTTGATAACGTCGCCAGCAACGCCTTGTTGACAATATCCGTCCATAAATTCGATAGACAGTTGCTCTTCGTCTTTCACCAAAACGTCAACGAGCTTTTTATAAACAATACCCGAATAGGATTTTACGGAATATTCTAAGGTAATTACCCCCATTTTATCGGCTATAAAATATCCGTCCAATATATCCAACTCGTTTTTCATAGAAGAATGATAACCGTAAAAAGCCTTTACGGAAACAGGCAAAGCACCGTCGTATCCGTCTACTGCATTCACGTTAAACACAGGGAATTTATACCCTAATACAGTCATTACGTTTTCTAAATCCATTCCGCTTGCATCTACATAAAATTCAGGCTCGCTTTCCTTGAGCAATAGATTTTCATCATTCAGCTTTTGTCCACAAAGCTCGGTAATTAATAAATTTACAGACTCTTTATAATAGGTATTTCCAACCACGCTAACGAATACTTTACTCGTCGTAAAACCGCTCCATAAATTAGAGAAAAAGAAACTGTCGTCTAAATCCACCACGAGCGTATCGTCAACGTATACCGCTTTTTCCGAATTATTAAAATTGATAGGCATTGAACGATCGAGCGCAGATAAGGATTTATCCCAAGAGCTTCCGTAAAAAGAAAACTGCCGACCTGCGCCAAAAACCGTATCTACTTGTACTTCGGGATTTCCGTTTTTTGCATAACCAGTCGTCACCTGTCCTGCGCTCGGTGCGCAAGCCGATAAATACGTCCAATCCCATTTATCTTTTGTGTTTGCCTCAGCTCTTGCTTTCACTTTAATCTCAACGGTGTTCGACAAATCGTAAGCGTCCGTTAAAATGACGGTAATTCCCGAAACGTCTAATTCCCCGTCAACGTTGGGCAATACGTGAAAATTAAGTATCGTAGCCAACGACGGCAAATCGTTTAAATCGACGAGCTTGTTATATTGAAAGGTATCCCCCGAAGCGAGTTTTACATGTAATCCCGTCGCTTTTTTTGTTAATTGCGAAGAAGGGCTTACACATTCTACTTCCTCATATTCAACGGAAGACATCGCACTTGAAACAGAAAATAAACGCTCCTTTACCTCAAACTCTACTTTTTTAGATACGTATTTCCCGTCAATCTTAGTAAAATAGGTAAGTTCGTAGTTTCCTGAATAGGGTAAAATAAATTCGCTTACCGTTTCTACGTCCTTATCGTCGTCAGAATATACTTTTCCGTCAGGAAATTTTAAAGAAAACTCCGTTGGATATTCTACGTCTTCACTTTTGACCGTCGCTACGGGAACGGTCATAACGTCGCCAACGTAATATTCCTGCAAGGAAACGGAATTCCATTCATAGTTTTCGTTCTCCGCAAACGCTTTAATAGAAAATACGGTAGTAATACTAAGCAAAACCGTTAAAGCAAATACAATCAATCTACTTCTTATTTTTATTCTCATTCTTATTATATCTCCTAATTGAAAAGTAGGGTTTATCCTTTAATGCCACCGGATACCGATACGCCTTTCATCATTTTGTTGCCAAAAATCACAAAAACAATAATTACGGGGAGTGCGCATAAAAACGCAGCCGCAAGCTTAACACCGGAATATACAATTTCGGGAGGATTACTTTTTTGGTTGAACTGAAATAACATATAACCAATGGTGGGATAAGACGGCATAAACATTAAGCACGTAGCGTAATCGTTCCAAGCTGTTATGAACGCTTCTAAGAAAAACAGAAGCACTACGCCTTTTACAAGCGGTAAAGCGATTTGCACCATAATTCTTATTCTACCTGCCCCGTCCATTTCCGCCGCTTCGTAAAGATCGTTTGGAATAATATATAAAGCGGAATATAATACTAAAAAATAAAAATTCAAAGGGTGTGCATTCATAATCCACATCGCAATCATATTGTCATATAAACCAAGCGTACGATAAAGCTTTAAACTTGAAGCAACACCACCTGCAAGTGGTAAGTTGATGGCAATAACGATAATTGTGTAGAACACGGGGCTGGATTTAAAATGCTTAAATCTAAATAACACGTAAGCTACCATATATTGAACGATAAAGCCTACTATCGATGTTCCACCGGCATATAAAAAAGTATTTAAAATCCCTTCTTCAACAAATACCGTACGAGATGGTGATCCAACAGGCGTCACCAACCAATTGAGATGATTCCAAACCAACTCGTAATTCGTCAAATCTGGATTAGGCGAAAATCCTATCTTATCAAAAGCATAGTAATATTCCGATTTAAAAGATTGCATAATGCCCCATAAGCAAGGCAAAAACACCAACAATAAATGCAAAACGATTACAATCGTCGCTATGGTGTTAAAAAGAATACTGTTTTTACTTTTTTCTTTAATTTTTTTCATGATTACGCCTCCGTAGAAGGTCCAATTTTACTTAATAATTTCTTAACGGCAAACATTAAAGGTAAAACGATAGCCGATTGAAGAAGACCAATGGCAGCCACGTACGGCAAGTCGGTATATCCTTGCGATGCGTCAAATTTCAATTTCGTGAGCCAATACCCAAACGATTGGTATTGCGGAGTTTGATTCTTAAAAAAGGTATATTGACTTAAATCGCTCGTGATGATCGCCGGCACACCCGTCCACAAATACAAGCTGATAATCGGCCATACCGAAGGCATCGTCAAATGAAAAAACTCCATAAACATATTCGCGCCGTCTATACGCATTGCATCGACTTGCTCTTCGGCTATACCGCTCATCGTTGCCACATATAGCAACGTACCGCCACCAAGAGAAAACCATCTTTGGAAATACAATAAGGCCGCCAATTGCGTTTTACTCTCCGACAAAAGTCCACCTACGTCGTACAATTCCAATCCAAACATAGATTCAATCAATCTAGGAAGAAGCACTTCTACGGTTTGTTCGAATATGATAACCCAAACAGTTGTTGCGATAATGGTAGGCGCATATAACATTATCCTATAAAATTTATTGCCAGGAATTTTTTTATAAAGTGCAAACGACATAAAAATTACAAGCGGAGTTGCAATCCCTACCCCTATTGCGTAGTTGAGGAAATTATATAAAATTCCATTCCCTAAATTCTGTTTTGAAAACGCTCGAAAAAATCTCGCAAAATTCGTAAACGGATCATCTATAACGTAGCTTTTTTGATCCACGTCAAACGTTTGAAAAGCAAGAATGAACGAATCAAAATTCACGTATATATAAAAAATTAAAAATTGAAAAAT
>JAEIGA010004348.1_pt1 | contig 21922 bp, 12 predicted proteins | sample 9270691 | NCBI WGS metagenome assembly JAEIGA01 (sample SAMN17057246, study PRJNA624740) | gut metagenome | biome: biome; isolation source: fecal sample | host: Bos grunniens | place: China: Xizang | collected 2019 | reverse complement strand
TGGGTGCTATTAACCACATTGACGCAATCAAGCCCAACGCATACACACAAATTGAAAAGATCAAGTGGTTATCAACGGTGGATGGGCTTGTAAAGGTGCAGATTATTGACACACACGAGGGTGGAGATAAGGTGAATTTTGACGGATATGATGCAGACACCAACCTTGCAACCGAAATGTTAGTGCCAGCACCATTTGATGAGATATATATAAAATGGCTTGAGGCACAAATTGACTATGCCACGGGCGAATTTGGTAAGTACAACAACAGTATGACTATGTTTAATTCAGCATTTAATAATTACGTTAAATACTATAACAGAACACATATGCCGATTGCCAAAGGATACACACATTTTTAAGGGGGTGGAGATATGATATTTCCAATGTTGAGTGAAATGCAAACCAGCCGAGATTGGCTTGATGTGTTTTTAGGTTATAACCACAACTTAAGAATTGGCAATGGTGAGTTTTACAATATGACCAACCTGACAGGAGATGAATATCCTGTGATTGCACCGAGAAGACCAAGGGGGCAGGGTGTAACCAATAAAGTTGACACCAATAGTGTTTATGCCGGACTTATTGAAAAAGATAATTTGTGTTACATAGAAGACGGCAAATTCTATATAGGGGAAGACCAAATAGAAAAACTAACTCTGACAATAGATATAGACGAGAGCGGCAAGGTTAAAGCTAAACAGCTTGTTTCTATGGGCGCATATGTAATTATACTCCCCGACAAGAAATACGTTAATACAAAGAATTTTGAGGACTGTGGTGACATAGAGGAGAGGTATAACTCAGGTGACTATACAGTTACCTATAAGATGAGCCGATTGGACGGAAGCGCGTATAACAAAATAGTAGTGCAACCAACCGAACCGACAATTACTGATGCGATGAAAGCGGACCCGACTGAAATCCCTGCTTGGATTGATACATCTGGAGACGTGCACGCGTTGAAGCAGTATTCTTTGAGCAATGCAACGTGGTCATCAGTCGCAACGCCCTATGTTAAGATATCATCTACCAATATCGGCAAGGACTTCTCGGTTGGGGATGCGGTAACAATAGCGGGTGCTAAGGTGACAGGAAAAGATGCGAATGGTAATGACGTAGAGAGGAGTGATATAAAGTCACTCAATGGCTCATTTATCATTATGAGCAAGGGTGATGATTATATCGTTATAACAGGACTTATTAGCGCAGCTGTAACACAGGACAAAAACGCAGCGATAACAGTTGCAAGAACAATGCCCGATATGGACTTTGTTATTGAAGCAAGTAACCGACTTTGGGGATGCAAATACGGTACTGTTACTAATGCAGATGGCTCAATAAGTGTAGTAAATGAGATTTATGCATCAAAACTTGGTGACTTTAGAAACTGGTATTGCTATCAGGGTATTACTTCCGACTCATATGCAGTGACGGTAGGTACGGACGGTGTGTTTACAGGTGCTATAACCTATCTTGGATATCCCATATTCTTCAAGGAAGGATACGCGCACAAGATATATGGCAATTATCCTGCGAACTATCAGGTGCAAACCACGGCACTCAGAGGTGTGCAGAAAGGGTGCCACAAGAGTCTTGATATTGTGAACGAAGTTCTTTATTACAAAGCAAGAAGTGGCATTGTGGCATATACCGGCTCACTTCCAACCGAGGTTTCTGCAGCACTCGGTGACGTATCATACAGTAACGCGGTGGCAGGGCATCTTGGCAACAAATATTACGTATCAATGCAGGACGATAGCGGTGCTCACCATTTGTTTGTGTATGACACAAAAAAGGGCATTTGGCATAGGGAAGATAACACTGAAGTGCTTGATTTTTGTAATTGTCGCGGTAATTTGTATTTTATTAACTACGGCGCAAAGCAGATACAAACAGTTAACGGTGGAGAAAAGTTAGCAGAAACTGTTGTTAAGTGGGAAGCGCAGACGGGATTCCTTGGAACTGACACACCAGACAAAAAGTATATATCGAGATTGGATATAAGGATGCAGCTTGCGGTTGGTAGTGTAGTAACATTTTATGCCGACTATGATTCCAGTGGTGAATGGAAGTATTTATTCTCTATGGTGGGCAAGAATTTGCAGAGTTTTTCTGTGCCTGTTCGCCCGAAGAGATGTGACCATTTGCGCCTTAAGATAGTTGGTGAGGGAGATGCAAAAATCTTCTCGATCTGTAAAACAATAGAATGGGGGAGCAGTAGATGATTGACTTAAGACAACCTTCGTTTAGTGGTACACCCGAAGAACGATTGAAGCAAATTGCGGACTACTTGTTTCAGTTGAACGAGCAATTACAATTTGCCTTTAACGAGATTGACCACGAAGTTGTAACTGCAACGGAAAAGGCAACAATGGCTGTGCAACAAGGTGGGACAACAACGGTGATCAAGAGCGATTCTGGTGTGCCAAAAACTGAAGCGGATATTCAGGAAACGTTTAATAACATCAAGGCATTGATTATTAAGTCGGGTGATATTGTTAATGCATATTATAAAAAGATGGCTGATATCACCCTATCCGAAGGGGGATTTGTGTATCGATCAGAATTTGGCACATACTCTGAAAACACAACACAAAAATTGAAAACATTCGGTGATTCGATACAGTTAAGCACGGACAGAATTCAAGAAATAAGCACAGATGTTAACAATAAAAGCAAAGATTTGCAAAACAAATTAGATAATACCAATGCCAATCTTGATGACGTTAAAACACAAACAGAAAACTCAATCGGTAATGTTCAAAATCAAGTTAATGCTACGTCATCTGCTTTAGATAAAATAAATTCCACATACGGTCAAGCGGACAACTATGCAAAAATAATCAAAGAAAGTGGCTATATGAAGGTTGGATTTTTGGCGGAAACCGATGGACAAAGAGAATATGGAATTGAGATTGGTTATGAAGAAAGCATTGATAACAGCCCAACCGAAAAAAGCTGTGCAAGATTTACGTCTAAAGAGGTGGTATTTTATGACCAAAACCAAGACAGAGGTGCTTGGCTCAGTAATAAGACGTTGCACGCGGACAAGGTTGAGACGGTGAGTGAGTCAACAATAGGCGGCTTTGTTGATAAAGTTGACAAGCTTAACAAAAGAGTAATAACAAAATGGGTGGATTCGGAGGATAATCGATGAAAGTTGAAATATTATATCCAAGCGATGGTAGAACAAATATAAAAGTAACGCAGGACTCTTGGGCTGGAGCATTTCAGGAACAACGATTTAGATTATATGCTGCGGACTATAACGGTAGCAATCCTTTGGACTCTGGACTTGCGGGTAATGCGTTATCGTGGAGTATATACATAGAAGATTACGCGAACAAATTCATTACTCCTTATCCAAATCAAACTACCGGAACATTTTCGGTAGCATTGGAAAAACGATATACCGCCGCTTATGTAGGGTCTACAAGCTGGCGAGAAGTTGAAAAACAAACTTATTCATACACCATAAGAAATAATAGTTATACTCAACCATCTATAACTATGACCATAACTCCATATGACCTATCAAATGGTTACTATATGACGGGAATTAGTTCCGTTCAGGCAAATTTCTCAGGATCTGGTAAGCTTGGTGCAAGTGTGACTTCATACAAGCTTACTGTTGAAAACAAGGACTATGCTTCACCATATAAGACAGACAAGCTCGCCACAAGCGGGAACGTTGTAATTAAGGGAACAGTAACCGACTCCAGAGGATTTACTAACACTACAACGCAAACCATACAGGTGCTTGCAAATATGCCTTCACTTGACTCGGTAACGTTTAGTACAAATTATGTTGATGGGTGGATTACATACAAATTCACACCACCAAATAATGTATTTTACTCGCGTTTGTTGTTACAAAGTAAGGTTGGCAATGACTACACTACGGAAAAGACTGTCAATATCGGCACAACTAATAGTTCTACAACCAAGACATACCAGTTTACTCCAGAGGAGCTGAGTTCGATATACAAGAAATATCCTAATACTGCCAATGTACCTTTGCGCTTTGTGTTACAAACATACAAGGACTCCGCGTATTCGGACAAAATGTCAGAAGAGTATTCTAAAGAAATAACTTGCCAAATACCTGAAAACAATGACACAAAACCAAATATAGATTCGATTACCACCGTGCCGAGCACAGTATTATTGGGTAAAAGTGGGCTTTATGTCCGCGATAAAAACGGAGTAAAAACCACTATTGCTGCATCGGGCAAATATAATGCGACTATAGCTTCTACAAAATGGACGCTCGACGGAACAACTTATGATAATAAAGAATCATCCACTGCCCTTAAATCGAGTGGGAACGTTACAATATCCGTGACTGTAACGGACTCAAGAGGATTTCAGAGAACACAAGACGCGACACCCATCTATGTATATGGATATTTGACACCCACGGTGGAGAAAGTAGAGGTTTACAGAGTAAAAGCGGACGGAACTGCCGATGACGAAGGAAAACGTTTATATATTGTTGCAAGTAGAAAATATTCAAAATTGGATGGCAGCAACAAGTGTACATTAAGATATCGAATAAAAGCCGAAACCGATACAAGCTTTGGTGAATATAAAACACTATTGGCAGAAGGCGCAGAGGTTGACAGTTATGACGACGTTGTAGCTGGCACAGTGAACAATGAGATTATATACCGTGTAGAAATATCTGTAGTTGATAGTTTTGGTGCAACAAGCAGCATTATAAAAGCTATTCCCACTGCAAGTATTTATATGGACAGAAATGGCGAACTGAATTCAATTGCTTTTGGCGGTTATGCGAATGAGGAAAATGCTATGGAAGTTCATTTTGACGGTATATTCTATAACACGTTGCTTGTAAACAATGGTGGGGACGGTATTTTGCTGACAAGCCCTGGAAACAAGGTATATCAGTTAACGGTTGACGATAGCGGCAATCTCAAGGTGACACAAGTGACGCAAACATTTTCATTAAGAAAGGAATAACATATGGGATATTGGGACGAATTATATAAAAAGGCGCAAGGCACCGTGCAGGGTGCAATGAATACCGCAAACAACGTGGCAAAAAATGTGGTAAGCACGGCACAAAATGCTGCAAATACGGCTAACAATGTTGCGCAAAACGTATACAACACAGCGCAGGGCGTGGTTAATCAGGGCAAGCAAGTTGTAAACAACGTTATGGATTATGCTCCAAGTGTAATTAACACAGGAAAGAACGTTGTTGATGCTACAACCAATGCTGGTAAGGTGTTATACGACACAGCTGCTAACGAGGTTGGTAATATCTATAATGCCGCAACAGGCAACAATATGGCAGAGGAGTATGACAAATACCTTAACGAAAGTCAAGGGGGTGTGCAAGGAGGTGTGCAAGGGGGTACTGTACCCGATACTGCACCAAGTGGAACACCGGGGGCACCTACACAAGGTGGAGAACAAACACCCGAACAAGAAGCATTTTCTTCGAAGTGGACTGCAGAGGTTGACAACATAATGAATAAGATTATGAACCGCGAAAAGTTCAGTTACGATATGAACGGAGACGCTATGTATCAGCAGTATGCGGATATGTACAATCAACAGGCAAATATGGCAATGCAGAATGCTATGGCGCAGAACGCAGCACTTACGGGTGGATATGGCTCATCCTATGGGCAGATGGTAGGACAGCAGGCATACGCACAGCAGATGCAAGGACTCAACGAGATTGGTATGGATTTGTATCAACAGGCACTTAACCAGTATATTATGGAAGGTGACCAGCTCAATAATCAGTATGCAATGATGGCGGAGCGTGAAGCACAGGACTATGCAAAATATCTTGACGATAGAAATTATCAATATCAGCAAGGTAGAGATACAATCAACGATGCGAGATATGAGCAGGAATGGGCTGCGAACGAAGAGCAGAGAAAAGCTGACAACGCATATAGAGACAGTGCTTTTGAATATCAAAAGAGTCAGGATACGCTTGCACAGAAGAATTATGAGAATGAGTTTGCGTATCAGGAGGGTAGAGATACTGTATCTGATAAGCAGTGGTCTGATAGCTTTGATTATCAGAAGGGTCAAGACAAGCAAGCTCAAACCAACTACGAAAACGAAATGGCATATAAGAAAGCACAAGACAAACTTGCGCAGGAAAATTATGAAAATTCGTTTGAATATCAGAAAGAGCAAGACGCACAAGCACAGGAAAATTGGCAAGCTGAACTTGACCGTTATCTTGCAAATGATGCTCAGGCGCAGAAGAATTATGAAAAAGAGTTTGCTTATCAGGAAAGTCAAGACAAGCAAGCACAATCCAATTATGAAGCGTCAATGGAATATCAGAAGGAACGTGATGAAGTTTCCGATTCTCAGTGGCAAGCCGAACTTAATAGATATCTTGCAAACGATGCTCAGGCACAGAAGAATTATGAGCAAGAGTGGAAAGCAAGTGAAGACCAACGTAACAAGGACAATGCGTACCGTAATGAAGCTCTTACCCAAGAACAAAACCAATTTGACGCGCTTTATGGAGAAGAAGGTTTCTACAACAAGCAAGCTGCAACAGAACGCGATTGGGCTAACGAAGATTGGGACAAGATGTATGGAGAAGATGGTTATTATACCAAGCAGGACAAACAAGAACAAGATAACTGGAATGCACTTTATGGTGAAGGGGGATTATATAATCCCAAACAACCCGAAACAACAGCAACGTATGAAGGGGGAGGTACACTTGATGGTGCTACCGTTCCTGCAAATCTTGCAGGTGTTGCTGGTCTTACAACAACAAATACAAATCTCTTTGATGAAAACGGTAACTTTAAGAAAGCAAGTATATCAACAAAGAACGAAGATGGTTCTGTAACTTGGAACATTGGTGATAAAACTATGACACTTCAGCCCGGTGTTAACCCTTATTCTGGTACAACTAACCCGGACCTCAAATTTGATGAGGGAGGTAATCCATTGAGTACAATCAATAAAGACAATCCATATCAACCAGATAACGTTAATAGTTTTTATGATGGTGACGAAGATGCTGGTAAACTTACATCAACAGGCAAAACAGACATCATAAATGGAGTGAAGAGCAACATCTATAAAGACGGCAACGGTACAGAATGGATTTGGGATGATGCTAATAATACTTATATAGAGTGGGAAGATGGCGAAATAACAAACGTGCAAGCTACCCCAGAGGGCAAAGAACCAATTCAAGGTGGAGCTGGAGGGAACAGACCAGTTTATATAGCTCATGATTAAGGAGTAAAATTATGGCAACTTTTAAGCAAACAAAATATTCAAACTCTGGTAATAAGTTTAAATCAACCAAATATAAGGGTTATGATACTGCTGCGGTTTATAGCTGGCAACATCAAAACCAATCTGCATACGATATAATCAAGCAGTTTACTGACAGAATAAATAACGGTGATTGGCTATCGGCGGAGGATAGAGCTACGTACAAGACCGCTATAGACGATTACATATCTTCCGGAACTTCGTTGAGAAACGTTAACAAGCACTACGGTGGCACATACACCGCAGAAGAGGAGAAGGGGTGGTTGGACTCCCTCTCCTCCCTCAACCGAGGGTATGCCGATATTGACAAGTTCTATGGACAGTTTAAGGATGATAGGGAGTATAACTTTTGGAAAACCAATGACCAGAAAAAACAACAGTTTGAGTCGGTAAGAAACGCAAGTGATTATGCCGAAAACTCACAAAACAAGGGTTGGAATCAAACGGTAGACGTAAACAAGGTTTTAAGCAATGCTTTTGAATATGGTGACTACAAAGAAAAGCAAGGTTTAAGGGATAAATATATGACCGATGATGAATGGGGCATATATAACTATTATGTAAACACCGGTAACACCAAGATGGCTGATGAATATCTGGCGTGGAACGATGAAAACCTTCGTTTGAGAGCTGCCGATAAAGCATACTCAAAGTTTAACAATACCGCTTTAGAGTTGGTATTTTCTGCGAGTGCTGGTATAGACCAGTTCATGTCTGGCTTAAGAAACGTTGGCAAGGGTGTGTGGGGAGACGAACCAGTTTCAACACCTACAACACAGTATGTTGCGAATAAATTGGGAGCAGATAATACAGGTGTTTGGAAGGGTGCAAACGACCTTACTCAAACAGTGACTAATCAATTGCCATCAATATTAATGAATGCAGCAGCACCGGGAGTTGGTAGGTTTATAAATTCAATGTCTGCGGGTGGAAATGCATATTCCGAAATGATAAATGCTGGTTATAGTGTTAATGAAGCAAGAAATTATGGCATTATGACAATGGCATCAGAAGCAGCATTAAGTAAAGCTTTGGGCGGTATTAGTGCTCTTGGCGGTGGTGGAGGAAATGGTATTTTCCAAAAAATTGCTGCAAAAGTGTTGCCAGGTGTAAATAATGCAATAGCAAGAACAGCAATACAGCTCGGTGGCAATATGCTCGATGAGGCACTTGAAGAAGGAACGCAGACTGCATTAGAACCATTGTTTAAACATATTGCAACTGCTGGTGACGAGGAACTCAATTCTATTGATTGGGGAGAGGTAGCTTATTCAGCTCTTCTTGGTGGTTTATCTGCTGGATTGCTTGAAGGTGTTCCAACGGTAGCTGATAGTGTAAGTATAACCCAAAGAGCGCAGAAAGCATACGGCGCACAAAACCCCGAAATTGTTGCACAGGCACTTGAATTAAATCCTAACGACAAACTTGCAAAGGTTGCTCAAACTCGTTTAGACAAGGGGAAAAACGTATCTGGACTTGTGCTGAACGAATTGGTCAGAAATATTGACACAGGCAAAATCAAGAGCGCGGTGGAGAATAGATTGACCGAGCTTGGAGAAACCGAGAACGTATCAGCACTTGCTGATGCGTTGACAAAGAAAACGGTTGGAGAGAAGTTGTCTGCAAAAGAGACAAATCTTATCAAAAACAGTAAGTTCGGTGAAAGAATATCGAACGAGCTAAACCGAGACAATATTCAATCTGGTCAGTACAGTACAGCTTGGTCGGAGGGCATTGGAACGAAGGTACTCAACGCAGATGTATACAATCTCCGCGAGAGCGCACCGACACAGGCAACACAGACCTCGCAGGAGGCGCAGAGAAGCTCTGTGGGGCAGACAAAGACCAATGGGGTGGTAGTTGATACCACCGAAGGTAAAACAACCGTTAACAAGGTAAATGCGGACTCTACGGTTGAATTGGCAAATGGTAAGACAATCAATGCGAGTGATATTAAGATAGCCGATGAAAATGCAGACTTGGTGTTCAAGACCGCAACGGAAAGAATTGGTCATACATACACAAATGAATCTGCAACGGCTATGATTAAGGGATTTGAATCGAGTAGTGTTATGTCCGCACCCGAATTTATTAAAGCTTGGGACGAGGCATACAATCTTGGTAAGAACAATAACCCCATTTCACAGTTATCTATAATGCCCAACGCACAGACGTTGAGTGAAGCAGTTCGCACCAATGCATATAACATTGGTAAAACATTGGCAACGGTTAACCCTGCACCACAACGAATCAAGGGTAAGTTGACGATTGACAAGAGTGTTGACCAAAAAACTCTAACCAAAGAAGACAAGACATCAATTAAAGGACTTGAGATGCTTTCAAATGTATTTGGAGTGAATGTGGAAGTGTATGCTTCACCCTTGGTTGAGGGCAAGAGAGTGGGTGAGCAGGGGTCATATGATACCAAAACAAGAACATTAAGGGTGGACTTATATTCTGGTAATATTAGCAAAAACCTTAATGAAAAATTAATGCTCTATACGGCTTCTCACGAGATAACTCACCACATTAAAGAAGTGGCACCCGAAAGCTTTAATAAGTATGCGGATGCTTTGGTATCAGCTTTGTATGAGGGTGGATATAACCTTGACGAGCTTGTAGCAAGACAAGTAGACAAGCTCCAATCAACAGGACACGCAGAGGGACTCACCGAATCGGAACTGTATGACCGAGCTTTTGAAGAGATGGTAGCGGACGCATCCGAGCGTATGCTTGTTGACTCCGATGCAATGTCACGGCTTTCAAAGGAATTGAAGGCAAATGACAAAACGTTGTGGGACAAAATCAAGAGTTACATTAGCGGTGTAATTAGCAAGATTAAGGCAATGTACAAAAACCTTAACCCATTGTCACCCGAAGCGGAATTCATCAAGAATATGCAGGGTGGATATGAGGAATTGCTTCAGATCTGGAGCGATGCGGCTGTTGAGGCGAGCAGGGTTGGAGAGGTTGTGGAAGATGGAGCGGAGTTGGGTGTTTTAAATAGTGACGACAAGAGGTACTCATTTAGGGACTCTAAAAATGGTATGGCAAACGATATGTTGATGCCGTACAATTCGGAACTTGAAAAAAATATTAAGCAAAACGGCGGTATTATAGTTGATAGTTTCAACAAGTTAATTGAAGTAGTAAATCTTGCTTTTGATGAACCCAACAAAAAAGCAACTGCTTATTTTGGAATAATTAACCCTGAAATACTAAACAAAATAAAAAACAGTATACCAAACTTGCCGCAGGAACTTAATGGTGTACTGTTTAAAACAGGTAAGGATTATTCTGTTGCTGCCACTCTTGATTCAATAAGGCACATAGTTGACGAAAAGAATCTAAATAGAGCAGATGTAATAGATTATTTAGATAGATTGGCAGATACTATTGTGGAGTTTGACACAGTAACATTTGACTACTATCATCAAGGTGCAAGTAAGACGGCGGGGGTGCTTTTCAAAAAGCAGTTTAACGATGGCACGCTCGTTAGTTTTGACCTTGTATCTCACAAAAAACGCAGTTTATTATTGCAAACACTCTACCTAAATTCTGCAGATTACAAAAAAAAGAAGGCTGCCGAAACCCTGCTGATGCCAAAAGCCTCAGCCTATACGTCCAAGACGCAGGTCGGTCAACCTTCTAATGTTAGTATATCACAAGATTTTGATTCTGTCAATAGGGATTTTTCCGACCGCACCCCCGACGACGTATCCTTCACAAACCGTTCACTTCTTGCCGATGCACTCGAATCAACCGCGCAGAACGAAGCCGAGAAGGAGAAGCTCGCAGAGTACAAGGGCAGAATTGATATGCTCAATGCGGAGGAGAAGAAGCTGGCGCAGCTCAAGGGCGAACTTAAAGAACTCACATTTGGTAAGGGTGCAAAAGACCCTGCCAAGATAAAGGCACTCCGAGAAGAAATTGTCAAGACCGAGAACAGAATCAACCTACACGATAAGAAACTGCTCCAGCTCGAATCGACCAAGTCACTCAAAGACGTGCTTGAGCGGGAGAAAACCAAGGCATACAAGAGAGCTGCGGAGAAGGGCAGAGAGGCACTTCACAGAAACGTGGAGGGGAGAAATAAGACCGCATACACACACCGCATAGTTGATATTGCCAAGGAAATTGATACTCTTCTCAACAAGGGCAACAAAAAGAGAAATGTTAAAATTGGTGAGCAAGACATTGTGCGAAAGGCACTCCGCTTGAGTAATATGTATTTTATGAGCGATGATGATATTATTATTAATGGGTTTGAAACTGCAACAACAGATGCAGAGAAAAAAGCAATTGCTCAATATACTGCCTTGTATGAAGAATACCACAAGTACGATGATTCCGTAACCGAACACAAGGAAGAACGCAAAGCAATTCGTCATGAAATGAATGAGGTTAAAAAGCAGTTTGCTGACCTCCTTGAAAGAGAACGTCAAAGCATTAGTAATGCCAAGGCAAGCGAAAACATTAATGCGTTAGCTGAAGCATATCACAATTTGCAAAACGAAAAAGAAAGTTACCTTAATCTTGCATATAGAGAAGAGGTATATCAGTACATTGTAAATCTCAACAGTAAACTTGGAAATACAACCGTATCCAATATGACTGTGGATCAACTTGAATCATTGTATAAGGCATATGCTATGATTAAGCACATGATTCAAGACTCCAACAAGATGTTCCGAGAAGGGCGATTGGAAGACGCACAAAAGAGATATGAATCTATCTTCACACAATTTGGCAATATTGATGATAGAAATCTTGAACTCCCAAAATTCGTTGCAGAGTCACTTGGTAAAGCAAATGAATTTGGTTGGAATAACCTGCGTCCTGTTGATGCGTTCAATAGATATGGTTCTGAAAGTTTGGAAGAATTGTATTGGGATGTTGTTTATGCACAAGACCCATATGTGCGGAATACGTTTGCAGTTGCTAAAGACATAATTGAAACAAGACGCAAAAATGGATTTGCGAAGTGGGATTTGTCTGAAACTAAATCATTTAAAACCGCAGATGGATATAACTTCACTCCAACACTTGGTGAGAGAATGTCCATATATGCATACTCAAAAAGACCACAAGCTGAAGCACATATGACAGATGGTGGTTTTCAATATGCTGACAAATCTTCATATAAAAATAGCAAGGGGATAATTACAACACGAGCATCAAACAAAAACACCTATAGAGTGCAAAATAAGTTGATGTTAGAAATCATTAACTCCCTTACGCCCCAACAAAAAGCATATGTTGAAGATATTCAAAATATTATGGCAACATTTGGAAGAGAAAAGGGCAATGAAGTTAGCAGAATTATATATGGTATAGATTTGTTTACTGAAGAAGGATACTTCCCGTTGGAATCTTCAAAGGATTATATGTCTTCTGTCACTAATGAAATTGGACAAGTTCCAACAACCGCTTCTTTGCTTAATATGGGAATTACAAAACCCACCGTGCCGGGAGCAAATAATCCAATTATTCTCCGTGCGTTTGATGATGTGGTTTGGGAACATATTGAAAAGATGGCAAAGTATAATGCCTATGCTATCCCGATTGAAAACCTTCGCAAAGCACTTGACGCACAAACAAAGGACTCTTCTGGGCAGTTTATTTCAATGAAGGCATATATCAAGTCAAAGTTTGGGGAAGAGGGGCTTAAATACCTTAATAACTATATTACTGACTTGAATGGTAGTGCCTCTATAAGCGGAGCTTCAAACCCACTCATGGCTTTGTTTAGTAAAAGCAAGGCAACGGCTGTTGCAATGAACCTTTCGGTTTGGTCACAGCAGTATTTCTCTGTCATTAGAGCAACGGAAGAAGTTAACCCCAAATACTTCATTCCTTTTATGGGTGAGTCATTTAAGAAGAGTGACATGAAACTCTACGAGGAAATGAAAAAGTATGCACCTGTTACCGTAATTAAAGAAATGGGTGGGTTTGATGTTGGTTCCAACCGAACACTCAAGGAGTTTTACGGTTTCGAAGAAACCAAGAGAACATTTAAGAAGACCGAAAAACAAGTGCAAGACATTCTTGGAGTAGGCGCAAGTGTTATGGATAAACTTGGTTGGATGACAATCTGGAAGGCTGTTAAGAAAGAGATTGCAACTGAAGGCAAGTTTAACATTGGTAGTGACGAATACTTTAATGCTTGTGGTAAACGTTTTACGGAAGTTATTACAAAAACACAAGTATATGATTCTGTTAATACACGAAGTGGTTTGATGCGTTCTAAACATGATAGTGTTAAATATCTTACATCGTTTATGGGTGAACCTACAGTTATTGTTGGAAATGTATTTTCAGCAACATTGAACTACGCAAGAGCAATAAAGTCTGGAGATAACGCAAAGATTAATTCAACAGGCAAAAAATTAGTTAGAGTAATACCAAGTGTAATAATTTCAATAGCACTCACAGAGATTTGTGGCAAGGCGTTGGTATATGCTATCCGTGACGATGACGAAGACGAATCATTTGTGGAAAAATATATGTATGCATTAGCACAAGCATTCAAGGATGATTTGAACATTGCCAACTATATCCCTATTGCAAGAGACATAGTTTCTCTTATTGAGGGTTATGATGTGGAAAGACCTGACCTTTCTTTAATAGACGACTTGATAAGTTCATATAACAAGTTATCAAAAAATGGTGCAACGATAGAAGAGTGGCACGATTTTGCAGGTTCTATTGCTAATATGTTTGGATTTCCTCTTAAGAATGTTGTTCGTGATATTAGTGCGCTTTGGAATATTGTGGACATGGCAACTGATGATATTAAACCAACCAAAGAAACAACTATTAAAGGAGTTGTGTCTGGTTGGACAGGCAAAAACCCCACCAAAAGCGAAAAACTTTATAGTGCTGCAATCAACGATGATGAAGGAAGATTGAAGCATTATCACGAGGGGTACGAAGATGATGAACAATTTAACTCTGCTCTTCGTTCTGCATTCCGAGAAAATGATTCAAGAGTGCAGGAGATTGCAATGTACGAATTGCTTGGCCAATACAACGCAAGCAGTAAACTTGAAGCAGAAATTATCAAAGAAGGACACTTTGATAAAAAAGAAGTTATTGGTAAAGGCATTGAAGCTGAAGTGAATTATGTGAAATCCAAATTGAAAGAAGCATATGAGTATATTAAAAAAGGCAAAGAGGACAAAGCTACCGAGATATACAAAACACTTATCAAGAGAGGATATACACAGGAGTTCATCGACAAGGTAAAAACCAAATACAAATAACAAACGAGAGGAGCAGAAATGCTCCTCTTTTTTTATAAAATATTGTGCGGGGGTGGTGTATCACGACCACCTTTTTTTGTGTTAGTATGGACTTACATTAAACGAAGGAGAATTTATAATGCAAAAATCTATTGATAAATTTATTCTCGACTTACATACAACGCAATCACAAACGGCTGTTTATGCAATACAGGGTGATACCGCGAGAGAATGGCACATTAGTTTTTCCGACGGTGGAGAAGGGTATTATTTGCCTAAAGATGCTTATGCTCTAATGAAAATAAAAAGACCGTCTGAAAAGACTATTATGACGAACTCGCCCATTATAAATGGCACAACGGTTGTTTATGACTTTGAGCGGGACGAAACGACCAAACCTACCGCCAACGTTGTGGGTGTTCATACGTGCGACGTGGTGTTGTATACGGCAGAAGGAAGCATAATTGCTTCACCAAGATTTACCTTTATTGTAAGGGAAAAACTTATCGGCGATGGCGATGTTGAGTTTGACGATGAGGATATATCGTATATAGACTCGCTGGCTATTTCTGAAGCGGCACGAAATAAAAAGTTGAATGACGCACTTGACAACCTTGAAGAGATGGTTGACGGTGGTGCGTTTCACGGATTTTCCCCCAAGGTAAACGTAACTCCTCAACAGGACGGGCACAAGGTGGAAATTACCGACATAGAAGGCAAAAAATCATTCTACGTTGCTAATGGTAAGGAAGGACCACAGGGTGTTCAGGGTGAACAAGGACCACAAGGACTTCAGGGCTTACAAGGACTGCAAGGACTTCAGGGTGAACAAGGACCAAAAGGTGACAAGGGTGATAAGGGCGACGGATTTTCTATAGCCAAAACCTATAGCAGCATTACCGAAATGCACGCAAATCATTCTACGGACGGAGTCAAAATAGGTGATTTTGTCATTATTCAAACCGGTAACGTAGAGGATGAAGACAATGCAAAATTGTTTGTTAAAAATGAACGAGGTTATTCGTATTTGACCGACCTTTCGGGTGCGCAAGGTTTACAAGGTCCTAAAGGTGATAAAGGCGACAAGGGTGACGGATTTTCCATAGCAAAAACCTATAGTAGCATTGCTGAAATGAATGCGAATTTTTCTACAGATGGAGTCGCAATAGGTGGTTTCGTCATTATCCAAGCTGTCAACGTAGAGGACGAGGACAACGCAAAATTGTTTGTTAAAAATGAACGAGGTTACTCGTATTTAACTGACCTTTCGGGCGCACAAGGTGTACAAGGACTCCAGGGTAACAACGGAGCTGACGGCAAGTCTGCATATCAGATTGCAGTCAAAAATGGCTTCAAGGGAACTGAGGAGGAATGGCTCGATTCACTTCGTGGAGAAAACGGAGCTGATGGTGAGTCTGCATACCAGAATGCACTCAAAAATGGCTTCAAGGGAACTGAGGAGGAATGGCTCGAATCACTTCACGGTGAAAACGGAGCTGACGGTGAATCCGCATATCAGATTGCACTCAAAAATGGTTTTGAGGGAACTGAGGAAGAGTGGCTCGAATCACTTCGCGGCGGATTGGATGACGAACACATTGGATTGATTGGTGAGCTTGACAAGATAATACGTCCTGATGACATTATAGCAAATACACTTAAGGGCGCAACTTATCAATTTAAAAACAACATAGGTGATTTGGTATACAATCACGCAGAGGTGAAGTATGACGTGAATTTCACCTCCAACGGTGAGGAGTTTACGGCATTGGAATTCACCTATTTATCTGACGATAATGAGGATGTTGCCTATATAGTATACTACAATGGCGCACAACCTCATACAGCATATGCGTGGTCAAGCACAAGTGGAGAATCTTGGTATAAAGATGGCTATAGAACGGCGACCTTTACAGGCGGAAATGACGCACAGAAGTATTCGCTTGTGAAGTTTATGGACAAGATTGCCGAAGTTCAAAAGGTTAACGTTTGGTCGGAGTTGGATGCATTCAAGGCAATCGTCTTGGGCAATGCCTGGGTATTAAATGATACACAGGATAATATTTTCGGTTATTCTTTTAACTTTGTGTCAAATGGTAAACTGTTCACAAGAATGGCAAGTGAAGTGCGCACAAATGAGCAGGGACGCCAGACATACGTAATACATTATTACGATGCACATAACGTAGGGACAAACGTATATTCTTCAAATGCAACTAATGGTTGGCGTGATACGGCTTACAAGACGATTATAGCGGATGATATGGAGATTACGCTTGGGGATATTGCTACGAAGATAACAACATCAATCGTTGATAGATTTGGAGCGCATCAAACCTTGGCGGGGGTAATTAACAAGATTCACGAAACAACATCGAATATTATTTATGCTTATAGAAATCCCGAAACAGGCGATTGGTTTGAGGATGAGGACTTTAACATTCCAGTAACCATAAATGCAACAGGATTAAATATTTGCGTAGATATATTGGGTGAAGGTTTAAGCTGGAAATGGGGAGATTTTAACATTGACCTAAACGAGTATTTCATATCCAGTGTTGAAGACACCAAACTCTACAAATGGGTGTCCGCACTCTTTGATAAGGGCGCAACTCTTGCCGAAGCAATAATAGGGATAGTTGCTGAATCAAAGGTGTGGAAAGCTATTGTTGATTTTGCGGGAGAAAGTGTGGATTTGGCTTTAAAAGTCGGAGAAATGATTTCGGACTCGCAAGCAGGACGATGGGTAGCTGGTGTTGCACAAGAATTTGGCGAGGATTTCGAGGCATTTGGGCGCGGTCTTGATGCACACATTAATACGTTTGTTGAGACATACGAGGACAACAATCTGCAAACTCAAAACAAGGCAATTGGTCCTGCGATCAATGAGCTTAACGGCAACGTGGGCGATTTAGGGGAGCTTGAGACGGAAGATGCAACAACCTATGATGTGCGCTCTACATCGCAGAGATCACTTGTAAAAGCAATTAATAATATCCACCGTAGGACGAGAATACTCGAAAACGAGTTGACCATCAGAAAAGTAACCGACCTTACTGATACAGTGTGGAATGTACCAACGGGTATGGTTATTACTTCGGAATATGGTCAATATTCGGTTAACTGCGATATTACCCATACTACAGCGAATGGTACTACAACATTTTCTGCTAATATGTTGAGTATGGGCTACACCGTACTTGCTCCGTTAGCAGTAGGTGGCACATTTATAAATTATGCACCCTTTACCAATAATATCGTTGCAGCAAATACCACCGATGGTGAATATCGTGAATTTGGCTCAACCGATGAATTTACGATAGCGTTTACAGGCGGTACAGGTGCAACAGATACCGACCTTATAGATTTGATGTATTCAATCGGTGCGTTGCGGGGGGAAGAGGTAGACACATCTAATCTTGCAACCGTTGACAAAATAGCCGAAATTGATACTTGGTATGGAGATTATTCCAATGTCAAAGTGAGAGCAACTGGTGTTTCTTGGGATAATGAATGTGAATTCTATGACGGAAACAACGATGGTATGACAAACTCTACGCCCACCATAAGTCAACAAGTACCCATTGTAGCAGGTGAAAATGTAACCTTTGAAGTTGACGAAGACAATCAAGTTGTCAAAATCAACGCAACAGGCGGTGGCTCTGCCGAAAATGCGGTATCAAAATTTACTATTTCAATCGAACCATCAACAACCGTATGGGATGTATTAAGTGCGGCACAAGAAGCGGGTTTAAATATCTCTGATTGGAACGTGATTAATTTAACGGGTTACTCAACTGAGCAGCTGGGTTTAGTGTATTCACCTTGGGGAAATGGCTCTGCTGGAATGTTAAGAGGTGTTAATCTCTTGAATATGAAAGTGGTAGAAGAAGGGGGAGATTGGTCAACTGTTAGGGTTGGAGATTTTTTGAATATGTTCAGATTTCCTCTCCCGTACTATGATAATAGTTGTATTGGTAAATTTCTTACCGTTGCATTTGATGACGCAACTTCCAGTGCACAGCCGGTTTGGACAACTGTACCTAACGCAGAGGGGAGTGAATTTTAATGAGCGACGTATATCTTATTAAAGCCGAAACGTTAACTGCCATTGCGGATTCGATAAGGGAAAACGCACCGAATGAAGTTGGAGAAGTTCAAATGTCACCCGGAAATATGCCCAGTTATATAGCCGATGTTTATACTGAAGGGTATAACGACGGTTATGCGGAGGGTGGTGGTGACGGTACGGACACACCCGATATTGCGGGAGAAATAGTAGACAGAAGTATAACAGAGTTTACCAATAATAACATAACATCAATAGGGAGCAATGCGTTTCGTAATTGTAAGAATCTTGTAAGTGTAAATTGCCCCAATGTAACATCATTAGGCAGTGATGCGTTTAACGGTTGCTTAAAACTTACTTTTACAAGTTTGCCAGAGGGTATAACCTCAATAGGTAGCAACGCATTTGATGGTTGCACCAACCTTACTCTTACAAGTTTACCAAGTGGTATTACATCAATAGGTGGTTATGCATTTAGGAGTTGCCCCAAACTTGCTCTTACAAGTTTACCAAGCGGTATAACCTCAATAGGGGATAGTGCGTTTAGCAACTGCCCCCAACTTGCTCTTACAAGTTTGCCGAGTGGCATAACTCGTTTAGGAACTTCGATATTTGATGGTTGCACAAAACTTGCTATTACAAGCATACCAAGCGGTGTTACTTATGTGGGTAGTTATGCATTTGACGATTGTAAAGGGCTTACTGAAATAACATTTGAGGGAACACCAACAACCATTAATTCAAATTCGTTTAGGGGTTGCACAAACCTCAAAACAATAAATGTACCGTGGGCAGAAGGCGCAGTAGCAAACGCACCGTGGGGAGCAACAAACGCAACAATTAACTATAACTATACAGGAGGATAAAGTATGCAGATTATAACATTATATCGTTATGAGAGAGAAAATGGCGGTGTAACAGTATCACCAATCAAACCAAACGCAGAGCATACCGAAATGTATAGAATTGTAGCAGATGAGGGAAAATTGCTCACTATTGATGGAGTAAACACTACCTCTTGTGCAGATGTTGAAACCCTTGACGGTTGGTATGAGGTTGACGCGCCAATCGAAGAAATTTCAATGGAATTAGAAGAAAATAATTAGTTTATAAAAAATTAAGACAGTTGGGAGGTGTCTTCTTATGTTTATCTAACTATTATCTAATTTAAAACAATCATTCACAATCAAACAAAAACAAAACAAAAAACAACAAAAAGGAGAAAATTTATGAGATTTGAAACACATGAAGATTATGCATCAAACGGCAAAGCAAACGCAGGACTTACATTGGGCGTAATCGGCACTGCACTTGGTGCGCTTAACACAAACGGTGGCTTGAGCGGTATTTTGGGAGGTACATCTCGTGCTACTTGTAATGAAGATCACTACGTAAACCGCTACGAAGCATCACAGTCGGCAAGAATTGCAGAGCTTGAAACTGAAGTAAAGCTCCGTGATTCCAATATCTACACCGACCAGAAGATTCTTGAGGTATATCGTTACTTCGACAACAAGCTTGACTGTGTAAACGCTGCAATCAATGCACAGGCAGTTTACAATGCAACTAACACTGCTACGATTAGTTGCCTCAATAATCAGGTGGCGCAGCTTATGGCTCTTACAAAGGTTGTCATTCCTACTGCAAGCATCTGCCCTGAACCAATGGCTCGCTACAATTCTTGGGTAGCACCCACAGCAACCACTTAATTCCTAACCTATAGGGTGGGGGAGAATACTCCCCCACTTACCTTGAAAATTTAATAAGGAGAAAATGATATGGTAAATAAACATCAAGTTATTAACGGCATTATTGCCTATATGGATAATCATATGATACCAAATGCAGAAGGCAACTACAAAATCATTCTCCGCACGGCAAAAGCAGGAATGGTTGTTGTTCCCGATAAGTTTTGGGATCTAATCAAAAACAATACTCTCGTTGAAATGACAGGCGCAATTATTGATGACGAACACATCAATATTGACTTGTTTGCAAGAATCATCTCGGAAGGTTTTGGCAACGATGAGTTCAATTTCGTCTTGGATGTTCTCGGTCACGAATATCGTATATACCTTAAGGCAGAGGACATTCACGCGCTCAAAAACTATATTGAGAGGTCTTAACTATGACAATGAAATATAGTAAAGAGGAGCTCGTTAAAAAGCTAACCGAGATGCTTGAGGACGAGCTTGAGGGCATTATTGAATATGACTGTGTCTACAATTCTATGATTGATGCGGGGCTTATGATGGAAGCAAAAGAAATTGAAGAAATCGCAAGTGAAGAATATACGCACGTTAGAGCAATCTGGCGCATGTTGAAAAATCACGGAGTGGATTTTGCTCATCATCCCAAAATCAACGAGCATTGGGACAGAGTCAAGGAAATATTTGACCTCGAATAAAATAAAAAACCAAAGGAGAAGGAATGAATATTCAGCTTTTTATTAACAAACAAGGAATTGTTTACGGAAATGATAATAAACGCATTTACTGCGATAGGGAGGGTGTTCTTGTAATTGGCTCAACCAAAGTTCAGGTAAATGTTAATGCAGATAACGTAATGCCTTTACTGTTCTACGGTGCATCAGGCGACTACGAAGCAAAATTCGTCACTAATGACGCAACTTATGATTTGGGAAGGGTAACACTCCGTTCAGGGCGAATAGTTCCTCCTTCTCCTGAGGAAGTTAAGATAATGGACTTAACTTGCAGGGCGGACCAAGCCGAGAGAGAGCGTGACGAGATGAGAGAAAAAATTGAAGAGTTGAGCAATATTTTTGACACGAACTCTTTGAATTTTATAATATCTTAAAAAGGAGAAACAGTATGAAAAGAACAAGAAAAATTTTAGTGTTCCTCTGTATGTTTGTCATCTTGCTCTGTCCTCTGTCGGTGTTTGCCGAGGATACAGTTGACGTTCCCACAGGAGAAACCACAACCACACCCGAAGATGTTACACCAGACGCCACTCCTCCTGCAACAGATGAAGATTCCTCTGAGTTTGATTGGGGCGAGGTAAAGGACACAATATCAGGGTATATTGTTAATTGGGTGCAGCCGCATCTTGAGGAGATCTCAGTTGTAATTGCTATTATCGGTTTTATTATCGATAACAGACGCGAGAAAAAGTACAATCGCAAGAATATGAGTATTATGAACAATAATACCGTTACTATGGCTCAAGAAAACGCAGCGTTTATGGATAAAGCTCTTGCATCTATTAACGTTGCTTCAGATGCCGTTGTTAAGTATGATGACCAAATCGTTAAATTACTTGAGAGCTTCAAAAACAATGCTGAAGATAG
>JAEIGA010004347.1_pt1 | contig 21929 bp, 32 predicted proteins | sample 9270691 | NCBI WGS metagenome assembly JAEIGA01 (sample SAMN17057246, study PRJNA624740) | gut metagenome | biome: biome; isolation source: fecal sample | host: Bos grunniens | place: China: Xizang | collected 2019 | reverse complement strand
TTATCAATATCTACCATCTTAGGGGTTTCCCAACCCTCCAATTCAATATGTTTACCACATCTTGGGCATACAATATATGTCCCATTATGTATATCCTCTTCGTGGAAATTTATCACAGTGTGACACTCATCACACTCCATTCTCATATCTTCGTAATCTTCAAACCAACTCATAAACTAATATATATTTTTACCTGTTGCATCAATTGCTAATCCCATTGGAATAAGCCCATTAATATCCAAATGATTTTTATAACACCATTCCATATACCTACAGATTGAGAAAGACATATCATGATTAATACAAATAAAATATGCTTCCTGTTCTCGTTTTTGCTCCTCTGTCATACTTGAAAGAGGAAATAGGTAAGGTCTGATTTCTTCTATATAAAAAGCGTCATTTATAAGAAATTTACCTCCATTTTCTCGCATTCCATATAAACGTTCATCATCTTGATCCGTCTTTTCATCAAAGTGAATAACCACTCCATACGGCAATCTTGCACATATGTCTTTTAATAAAAGTTCTTTATTTTCTTGCGTCATAATTAAAACGATTTTATTTTAATGCATATATCATTGTCAAGAAATATACAATCTACATCATAGATATTTTCTTGGTAATCATAAATGTGTAATCTACTAGTATCATCGGCTTTCTTTAAAAGAGATACTAATAGTTCCTTTTCTTCCTGTGTCATATTTCCTATTTTAGTCGTATAACTTCTCTACAAATAGTGTTACATTTTGAGGTTTCCAAGAAACAAAATCTCTCTGTAACACTTTATATCGGTTGTTATCAAAGTGTAGTACATCTCCTTTTGATGGAATAAGTTCAACATCAATCTCACCATTTCTAAGCACATTCTGCTCATTCTTACGCCACTTAAAGATAACTTCAATCACTTTCAAATTTATAGCCATATTACATTAATTTTTTAGTTTATAAACAACAGTTGAATCCACTGCCACACTATCCATATTTGTCTCAAGTGTGGTATCGTCACTATACACTTCACATCCCATATGATAACCAAGTCCTAAACCCATCAAGAATACTGCAACACAAAAACAGGCATACATTAGTGATATAGCAAACCATCTTCCAATAATATCCCATTTTTCATTCTTATCCATTACTTTCCTCCTTCAGAATCTTTATTTTATCTTCCTCTCGCAAAAGTTCTGCATTGGGAGTGTTTGACAATAATCCACAGCGAACACACCATGTCACACCCATTTTGTTTATTCTCAATTTGTGCTTTCCCTTTTGACACAAAGATAAGTTTTTATTCCATTGTTCCCTTGTCATAACTTAATCAATTTTACATTCATCAATAAATTTATTCATACAGTTTTCAACACGTTTTCCAAGCAACTGATAATAAAGATATTGCTTAATAAACTGCTTTTTAGAAAGACCAAGTTCCATATCATTATAATTTATAACTTCAATCTTGTCTAACTCATTCTGTTCAACAGTAAGGGTAGTATCTTCAATACCGTAAAACCAATATTCGTTCTCATCAAGTACAATATATGGCCCAACAAATTCAAAATAATTAATACCATATATCTCCTTTATATCGTTAACAAAAACACATGTGGGGTGTTTATCATCAGAATCAATATATAATAGTTTACCAACAAACTTCTTTTTGAGTTCGTCTATCTTTTCATTTATCTTTTTTGTTTCGTTATCATGCAACGCAAATGCATTATCAAGTATCTCTGTTGCTTTTGCATTATCAATTCTAAGTTCATCTACCAAAATGTCATAAAGTTCACTTCTGCTTCTCATATTCTAATACAATTTAAAAGTTTTCATTTCCCTATATGCAAATATCATGCCAAACTATCCTAAAAATAAATGAGATTTAGCAATTGTACACTTAAATCTTTTTTCACACCATTCAGGAGCATTAGGAAGATTCATTATCATAGTAGATGTATCTTCATCATATAATACATCTTTACCGATAATAGAATATTTGTCTAATTTCTTACAAGAGAAATCTTCAGCTACCTTCTCCTTTATATAACTGACAATAACCATGTTGTCGTGCAAACAATATATTCCCTCACTCCTTATATTATGACTTTTCTTTAATCTCATTGCCATATATCTACCTGAATTGTATAGTTATCTTCTTATCCCCGACATTTAGTATCAATACATGAACAGTAGGATATTTCTTCTTTATTCTCCATATATAACACTCATCACAATAAGCATCAACCGTAGATGTAGAATCTATCTCTCCGACTAATCCACCGTTCCACATATCCTTACTCACTACAGGTATACCATCAAGATGTATTACCACCCTGTCATCATGCACTATAATGGATTCACCCATTCCATCTCTAATAGGATCAATAAGAATGCATAATTCAACTATTAATTTAAATGAAGGCAAATCCAACTCAATAACCCTCTCCTGCTCACGCCATCCCTCATAACATACAACGCTAACCTCATATTCCTCTGTTGGAAGATATCTAACCCTGATACTCCTTGTATTGGATGTGAACACCTCATCATAACCTTCATATTTGCGGTGAAAAATATCAGGAATGGTTTGCATACCTTTACCACCGATACCTATACCTATGTTCGTTCTTACTGTGCTCATATTACAATCTTATTATACTTTCTTTTTTATTCTGTTTTTATCTGTAAATTTATTACCCCATTTATATGAGTAACTATCTTCCATTTGATGATAATCGTTTCTGTCTTTTATATGCCAAGTCGGTGAACCATAGAATGTCTTGTGACACAAATAACGTATCGCCCCACTAAGCATCGGAGAATCTATATTATGCATAGTTTTTTATTTGCAAATATATGAATAATAAATTCTTAAAACAAAAAAAGGTAGGAAAATATTCCCACCTTTTTATTATACATAATCCCTTATTTGTTCAATGTCAGTAAATGTTTTAATGGTGTCTTGTTTCATATTATACAGGTAATATATATTCTTATTATTATCCAAACAACACCAATAGTCTTCAGGTAATTGGATATCAAAATCATCATTTCCATTAACGACAGTCATATTGTTACATATTAACTTACCTGTTTTATCATAATAAGATACCTTACTGTAATCAACAATCAAAAACATATAGTCAAATATTAATCCCATAAATCCTTCAACATTAAATAACTCATTACCTTTAGCATCAAAAGCAACAACATTATTACCGTCTTTTGCGCAACCATATTTCCCTGTATAATCAAATACCTGTTGCCAATATTTGTCCATAATAAGATTACCATTCATATCAATAACAGTCTCGCCTTCGTGTCTTATTTTAACACGGAAATAATCACGATTAGTAAACTTTTCAATGCTATCACACCAAACATCACACACCAATGTACCATCACGCTTAATTAAATTCATTTCAAAATTATCATTTTGTACTTTACCCATGCCATTCTCAAAACTGAAACATTCATCAAACCATTGATCTGTAATAGGCTTACGTGTTAAAATGTCCATGTATGTTTCATTACCAAATGAATTCCTCATAATCAATAAACCCTCACTCCATAGTTTGGTTTCGTTATTTGAATAACCTTTAAAATATGCAGTTCCCATTCTTACAGGTTCATCCCAAAGGAATGTTAAATTTTCAGTTAAAACGTTTGTATAACCTTCTAATGTTTCTATAATAGCATAACCATAAACAAATTCACTTATACAACGTACATCTTCAGATAATAACAAATCACTTGAACCTCGCCTAATTAAATTCATATTCCTTCTACTGTTTTGAACAATAAAGATATCACGCTCCTTATCAAATACATCCAATATAGCATAGTGAATGTCTTCAGGAAATACTTTACCCTTTTCATCGAAAATATTCCTAACCATCCCATCATCACTATTCCTTGTAAGACAAAAATACTTATTTTTAAAGGCTAAACATTTATCATACCAAACATCACTTAATAATTTACCACCTATCATTGTATTATACAAGAAGTTACCGTTGGTACTTTTAAACTCAACCAATTTTAACTCACCAAATTGTTCAACTGTCATTACCAACCTACTAATATCAACACCCCTATCTATCAATTCCTGCAAATCATCAAATTCAATCTCAGGAACAATACTATTAGTAAATGCATTCTTAGGAATACCCAATATCTCTTCAACTTGTTCTAATGTCTTTAAATTAGGGTTGTCTTCTCCCTTGTTACTATGATTCCACCTCGTTGTTACATGCTTGACTGTACAATTAGTTCGCACTAACACAGATACCATTGATAATCCATATTCATCCAATGGACATCCCTCGCCCATTTTCTGTTCAACATTTTCAAAACCATCCTTGAGACAAAAGAAAAATTTGGAACCATCAGATGTATAACTGTTATATTGTCCTACCATTGATGTCACACACCATGATGTGTATCTACTGTACTTAGTTGCATCTTCATAGCAAGTAATAGGAATAACAGTGTAGTCACCATATTTTTTAATACCATCATTTTGTTTTTTTATATTAGCCAACCAATTCTGATAAGCAGTTACTCTCATCTTGGAACCTACCAACTTATGCAATTGAATCAACGATAAACCATTTAAATCTTCATTGAATTCTAAATTATTGGTATAAATAAAATCAACTATCTGCCTGAATTTAGTTAATTTGTTTTCATCCTTTGATTCATAGATAAAGTAATTAATACCCTCACGTTTATCGCAACATATGCGAATAATCCCTCTAAGATATTTAATTGGACCATTACCTCTATTGATTTCAAATTCCTTTAATAATTTAAGACGCAAATAATCCTTTAATTTCATATTAGGCATAGCTCTAACCTCTTCCATTGTTACACCTATTATATCGTAAAGAAAATAAGATAGAGGTGTATCGTCCTCATAATAATATTCCTCCATTTCACTAAGTGTCAAATCAAAGAACTCTGTAATCATAGGGTTATATTTTTTAAGAAGAGTCTCAATGGCATTATTAGATATCTCTAATAACATTAACTTATTGCAAGTCTCTTGCATTATATAACTTAATTCATTTAATGTCAATCTCATACTATTACTTACTATAGTATAAATATCAACATATTATGATAAATAATAAAAGGGTGGCTAAAAACCATCCTTTTTCTGTATATTTTTAAAGGTAAAATACTATTTATTATTAGTATAATAACAAAATAGAGTGGTGTCTATTTCGTTAATAATAAGAATATTAAATGAGAGTGGTTTTTATGGGGATGCACACCACTTTAGTCTCCATATCTATCGCTCTCTTTTATTATATTATGTTAGAATTAAATAAGATTTATTGTATGGATGTCCTCGAAGGACTTAAACAATTGGATGATGAATCCATTGATTTGATAATCACATCACCTCCTTATAATAAAGCGGGGTTTAACGGTAAAAATAAAAGAACAGAACATTGTATTTGGAATAAAACTATAGATTATTCAGGAGATATAAATGTAGACTGTATGGTAGAGGAAGAGTATCAAAAATGGCAGATTGAAATACTTAATGAATGCTTTAGAGTCTTAAAAAAAGACGGAAGTATGTTTTATAATCATAAAGTAAGAGTTAAGAAAAATGAAATTTCACATCCTTTGGAATGGATATTACAGTCAAAATTTAAATGTAGACAAATTATAACTTGGGATAGAACATCATCCCCTAATCAAGATACATGTAGGTTTGTACCAACAACAGAATTAATTTTTTGGCTAAATAAAACAAATAAAAGCCCACGTTTTAAACGTGTTGATGATTGCTTGTTTAAAACTGAAGTGTGGAGACTACCGCCTAAAAAACAAAAAGGACATCCTGCACCATTTCCAATAGAAATTCCTGATAATATTATACCTTCAGTAGCTCAAGGAGATAAAATAGTTGTATTAGATCCATTTATGGGTAGTGGAACTGTTGCCAAATCAGCCATAAAATATAATTGTGATTATATTGGTTTTGAAATTGATGAAAAATATATAGATATGTTTTTAAACGAAAAGAGAGACTAATAAATAGCCTCTCTTTTTTAGTTAATATTGAGAATTTAACATGTATGTCGATATAATTTCTTTATATGCATTTAATGTTTCGTCAACAATATCAATGTCAAGAAGTTGTTCAAGAATAGAATGTCCTGTTTTATAAATTAGATAACTTTCAATTTGCTTAATAAGTTTTTTTCTTTTTGAAACTGAACATCTAGCATTAGGTAATTTATATAAAACTTCCATAATACATCCACCTTCATCCCTAAGTTGTTTATCTTTGGGTGTTGTACCCGTAATACTTTTGGATATATGGCCTTGCCTTCTGCTTTCTATTGTTTCGTCATATGCACAACCAATATAAATTTTAGTTTCAAAACGCAAAAGATAAAGCCCATAATTATGAAAATCTTCTATATTCCCGTCTCTCTTAATTTCAATCGTATTAGTTTTCATAATGTTTTATATATGATTTAATGTTTTCGTTAAATTTATGAAAAAGTTCTGAATTACATTCTTCTTCAATTATAAAATGACTCATTGCAATCAATAAATCTTCTTTGGTTAATGTACTCCAATCTAATGGTAAATTCCCTGTATTAACTACTGTACGAAGCTCTGTTTCTTTGTTATTAGGAATAGTTATTGTAATAACACCTTTATTTGTGCTTGGTGTAACATAATCATACATCTTCTCAATAAATTCAACATGAACATCTTTTGATGCCTTTCTCGCTGCACGGCACGTATTCGTTTTCTTTACTTTTCCATTACCTATGTTATATGACTCCTGAGCTATTCTATAGTTCTCCTCATCAGTGTAATTATGTTTGCCCTGCCCAATTCTATCGTATAATTTACGACATTCTTTAATGATTTCATAAAGTTTGGAATACATCTTCTCACCTCTGTTGTTCCTAAATTTATCCAATTCAAAATGTTTTGAATAAAAAGGCTCATAACCACATGCCTTAACGTCATTAAGTCCTAAGACATTATCATCATCTTGATATACTTTTATAAATAAACGAGTAATACCGCTACCACCTCTGGTGAATACCAAGTCAAAAAATTCTAATGCATTACCACCTTTATTTAAAATATTAGAGCCTAAACAAGTGTAAACACCACCATTTATAGCTGATGTGGAATCATTATGATTTGTTACCTTTTCATCAAAAGCCCTTTGTGTAATAGAAACTGCCACAGTTTTAAACTTAACTGTCTTTTCGTTATGACTGAAACAGTGTGTATCTACTTTGAAAACAATACCATCAATAGAATAAATACCATCAATAGAATTAATACCATTAGGTAATTTTTCAATATAACAAGGATTAAATTTTTCAAGAATGTTTCCGTTAAACTTAATTTTGCAATTAGACATTGCATAATGCATTGAATAATACTTTTTCATTGCTTCAATTTCATCATCGGTTATCTCTACTGCATTAAATGTTACTTCAGTTCCATGAATACCCTTTTCACAAGCAGTAGATATTACACTGCGATTCCAAGTCTCATTTTTTTCATCAGAAATTGAACAATGAGCTTCATGCATAGCACCATCACCTGTCGATGTTTTAAATGTCATATTAGGATATTCACCCATTATTGAGAATGGATAAAATCGTCCTAAACCAAATTTACTAATACCACCCATAACATTGAAGTTGTGAGAGTAAAAGTTGGAGATTATCTCCTTGCAAATGTCTTTGGTCATACCAATACCATACCCAAAGTCACTAACCTTAAGCGTTTTCGTCTCTTTGTCATAGGTAATGCTGATTGTTGAAGATTTAGAATCATTGACAGCATCAATTGCATCATCAATAGTTTCTGTTAAGGCATTAATTCTGTTCTTTACTGCCTTTTTTAACTCATGAATAATGAGCTCTGTTGCCCCATTAGGACAATCATTAAATTTAAATGTTTTTTCCATTTTGTAAAAAATTTATTCCTCTACTTTCTCAAGAGGATTATTATTATTTCCTTAAACCTTAAGGCGAGGAAGTGGTTTTTCCTTGAGATTACTCTCTGTTGTCACTCACAACACGTATTTTTTGCAAATATATAAATTATTTTTTTATTCATCAAAGTTTTTTAAAAATGTTTTGTAATGTTTAGTCGCATACGTGAAAATACACTCATACTGCTCCTGCGAATCATCCTCTATATTATATGTGGGTACAACTGAAATATAACCGTTTCCCCTTACCGATTTTTTATTTATCTATAATACAATTATCGTGCCAAACTGTAATATCTTTTTGTAAATATATACATATTTTATTTATAAAACAAACACCTCCTTAATATATTAAAAATCAAATACTTATGAATGAAACATTTTTGTTATATAATCTGATATCGTTAATCTATTGATAATCACTTAATTAGATAATAATAAGATGCTAAATATATGTAGGTGGAAGAAAGTGGAAAAAAGTGGAAGAAAAAAATGTAAAAACCCCATATGTTCTCAGGAAATGCTTTTACGTTCTATACACATATTTTTTCATAGAATTTTATACGGAGATAATAAGGAAGTACAGTAGAAATATATTACTAATTAATGGGGAATATGCAGGATAATTGGAAATATATTACCATTATTATGCTCTGAAAACATTATGTTCTTACAGCATAATCTTTTGATATTTCTAAAGAAATAGCCGAAAACCCTGCAAAACTTTTGATATATCAGTTATAGATGCTTTCTAAACTATTGGGAAAATAATAATGTGATAATAGCTGAATTTTAAACCCATAAGTTGGATCCATCTTATAATTTTCAGGAAGAATTATATAGAGAAAAAAGGAAAAAAGACAGTCCGATGTGTTAATTTTACTATAAAAATTTTTGAGAAAAACAAATATTATGGTAAAAAATTTTAAAAAATAATATATTACCTATAATAAAATAACAGATTGCAACTAAAAACCTGATTTTTGCTTACAGTTTTAAAAATTTCTTTATGTGTATAAGCGTTAAAGTGTAAGATGGATCCAATTTTTTACTTATAGATTGTTATTTTAGAATGTTTCTAAATGGAGACATATGTGCATGACGGAGACTATACTTGACGCCATTTAGACCTCTTATTATGTGAATATACATATACTACTGCAAATTATGTGCCAAAGTGTACTATTTATAATAAAAAAAGTTATGAAGACAGTAAAATTGACAGAGAATAAATTACGTGAGTTAATTAAAGAAGCTGTGATGAATGAAATTCTATTACAGAATCATGAAGGTGGTGCTATGAGTGAAGAGAGCAGATTACGTCACGGTATGACGGAAGCCTTAAGAACATATTTAACAGGTGAAGGTGGTATACCTCAAACAATGTTAGGAGAAATACATATTGAATTAGATGAGCATATTTCTGCTATGGTTGATATTATCATGCAATATATGAAAGAAGACTGACAAATTGTCAGTCTTTTTTTTGTACACTTCAGGGTATGACGGAGACTATATTCAAGGGCTTTTAGCTCTTCTATCGTTAACGTATGTAAAATATTATACTGCAAGAATCATGCCAAAGATGTATTATAGACAAAAAAAACTCTCATATCTTTTGGGGAGATATAAGAGGAAAACTTAATTATTGTTTTTTAGAGAGATGTTTGTTTTTAAAGTCTTTGCTGACTTTGTTGCGGGAGAAGGGATCGAACCTCCGTCCTTCAGGTTATGAGCCTGACGAGCTACCTCTGCTCTACCCCGCTATATTGAGCGAGTAATGAGAATCGAACTCACATCCTCAACTTGGAAGGCTGTAGCACTAACCGTTGTGCTATACTCGCATAGTTAAACAATTCCAACCATATTGCAAATTGGGTATAGAATTATCGTTAATTAGTTGGACTCAAACCAACGGCCCCTCCAATCTATTTGATTGGTGCATCTATCAACTGATGCTATAATTAACTTCTATACATCTTAAACATTCAACTCCTGTGCAATCAGGATTCTAATTATCGGATTCCACCGACCTGTCAAAATTAGCGAATATCCTCGAAAATTGTTTAATTGTATGGTGGAGATAATCGGAGTCGAACCGATGACCCTCTGCTTGCAAAGCAGATGCTCTAGCCAACTGAGCTATACCCCCAAAATTCAGGAAACGAGTTTCATACATTCTACCATTAAACTAATAACAAAGACACTGTTTAAACTTTGTTATAGAGGAATCGAACCTCTACCCTCTTTCTACCAAAAATAAAGTTATTGAAAAAAGAAATTGCTGTATGTTTCCTTATACAACAGTGTTTTGACTCTTAAAAAGGATTCGAACCTTTGTTTCCCTCCTGCACGGAGGGCGTCCTTGACCGCTAGACGAATAAGAATTTTTCGAGACAATATAAGCAGATAACTACTGCAATAATTAAATACCTATATTATAACGCCATTCTACTAATGTAATTGCAGTTACCTTTTCGAATATTGAGCCGCCTGTTGGATTCGAACCAACGTGCCCTTACGGGTCCTGATTACAAATCAGGTGCAATCAACCACTATGCGAAGGCGGCAAATAATAATGTTTTGGCACGTGGACTTTCATGCTACAAGTACATTACGAACTTAGAGGATATTTTTGCCCAAGAGTCTCTACCTCCAAGAGTCCTCGCGGTGCTGAGGGGACTCGAACCCCCGAATCTCCGCCGTGACAGGGCGGCATCCTAACCAACTGAACGACAGCACCAAGTATAATATAAATATATAATTTGAATAAAAAATATTAACAGGAAACAGAATTGTTATGGACTCGAACCATATAATTAAAAAAACCTGATTTTAATATTTAACCTAATTTTAATAATTGCTGTATGTTTCCTTAATTTGTTTTGGTTGGGATATCAGGATTCGAACCTGAAATGACTGAACCAAAATCAGTAGTGTTACCGTTACACCATATCCCAATTCCATGTGACCACGATGGGGCTCGAACCCATGACCTCGAAATTAAAAGTTTCGAGCTCTACCAACTGAGCTACGTGATCGATCCTTAGTGGGAGGGGTAGGATTCGAACCTACTCACCCTTACGGGAACAGATTTACAGTCTGCCGCGCCTCGCCATCTGCGCCGCCCTCCCATAATGCTTTGAGAGCACCATCTTATTTTCTTAGTTTGAGATTCTAAAATAAGAAAAACCTATCTCTGCTCTCGCGGTAGGGCTTGAACCTACGACCCTCTGATTAACAGTCAGATGCTCTAACCAACTGAGCTACGCGAGAATATCGATTTCATATACAAATATACAAATATTATGCCAAACTAACAAATTTAATTGAATAATATTTAAATATTTTTTATTTGTTTTGTCGAATGCGCCTGACTCGAACAGTAACTAGACATCCCAAATGTCTCGTGTTAACCAATTACACCACGCACTCGTTAATTTTTGTGGAGGAGGTAGGTACTGCCCCTACTCCTTCGGATTTTCAGTCCGCCGCAATCACTTGATCTGCCACTCCTCCATAATAAAAAAATCCTCCAAGTTGAATAACAAGGAGGATAAAAAGTATATATCTATTCTATATTACCATTCATCGGAATCCTCCAAGACATAACAAAAGCCACCAAATTTATTAAATTTGGGTTGATAGTTAGCTGTATTATAATCAAAGTATCTCATGGCTTTTATTATTCTAAATTATTATTCTTAATATAAATATCACATTGTTTTAAAAAATGTTGAGGTGTACTCAATTGAGTACCAAGGGTGTCGGTAAACATTATTTATTTGTTTGCTTAATAATATGTTCTTTCCAATAATTTCTCCTGGTACTATTTTTATTTTTAGATTTAAATGTATCTAATTGGCTATCGCAATTTGGGCAAATCATTCTTAAATTTTCTCTTTTATTGTTTGATGCATCCCCATCAATATGGTCAAGCACAAAGACTAAAGGTTTACCGTTATGTTCAGGTGTACATCCACAAATAGCACATAAATTTTTTTGTTCAATTAAGAAATCAGTTTTAAAATTTTTAGGAGTATAATTACCTCTACAATATTTTTCGTTATTTTCTAAAAAATCTTTATATGCTTCTTCATGTTGTTTTTTAGAAGAACAATCGGAAGAACAAAATTTTTGTTTTTTGTTCATTATTTTGCCACAATATTCACAAATAAATTCCATAATTAAAAATTTTGCGGAGGTTGAGGGATTCGAACCCCCACGTCAGCTCATCACCGACCTAATGCTTTTCAAGAGCATCCTCTTCACCAATTTGAGTAAACCTCCATAAAACAGAAAACATATTAAGACGGATTCGAACCGAAATCTCCTGATATTATCAGGCGCATTATTCCATTTATGCTATATTTCCTCCTAAGAAACTTATAGAGATTGCTGTATGTTTTCTTGGTCGGAGTGGTGGGACTCGAACCCACACGCCCATTACAGGCACCAGATCCTCTTACGTTCATGGAGTTGAACGCTTGGACTATGTTATCTCCATATCATAAGACTTAGGAGGGTGGTATATAGTCTCTACACATTTATAAGGTTTTAACCTTAATTTAGCACGGCGTTATTATCATTTAACGGCTGATACCTTCACCGATTTAGCCACCTTCTACATTAGTAATTTCTTACTAAGCACTCATTACCGTTTAGAAGATTTACCCGCATAATTTTCTGTCAATGCATGACAATTGGGGCAAAGTATTTGAAGATTTTCAAGTCTGTTATCATTATGTTTCCCATTAAGATGATGAAGTTGTAAAGGGATTTCTTCACCTTCCCATTCTGTTCTACCACAACGTTCACATTTTCGTTCTTTTAAACCTTCTTTTAATAACCTAAGTTTTATACTATAAGAAGTCCATCCCGAATCCTCTATTAATATTTCTTCTATAGGTTTCTTCTTAATTGATTGATGATCATTACTTGTCAAACCTTTATTCCAATTTGCATACGTAAAATGACTACAATCTAACTCCATTAGTTTAATCTTATTTTTAACAGTGTTTAAATTTCCACCTTTCGGTGATATTCCAATTAAACGACAAACACCACTATAAGATTTTGAATTTTTAACTGCTTCAATAAATTCTTCATCTGTGTAATTTTTTTTAGTCATAGTAAACGCTTTTATATATAAATATCTGCGTTTACCAAAAAATTAGATTAAACCTTTATTTTTTTTTAAGTCTGGCTCGGCTACCAGTTACGACACACTCCGAAATAGTTGAGGATAAACGTAAACCTCATATTTCCCGATAAGTGTTTTAGGAATCGTTCAACTTAATGATTCTCAATTACGGCGGACGGGAGTTCCACTTAACCGCACAAACGTTTTTGGATAATATAAATAGTATTTATATTTAAAAAATGTATATATTTAGTAGGGAGACGGGGACTCGAACCCCGAACCTTAAGTGTATAAGACTTCTGCGCTAACCATTGCGCCATCTCCCTATATAGGTGTACTCAAAAGAGTACCAATGATGTTGGTAGACATTGTTTTTGAGCGAATGAAGGGAGTCGAACCCTCGTATTCAGCTTGGGAAGCTGACATAATAGCCGTTATACTACACTCGCATTTAGATAATGTCTCCACATACCATCTCGTGGAATTACTGCATCTGTTAAGTTTTATGAGCGCTCGGCAGAAGGGAACTATCACACATTTCTCTTCATTCAGTTAATTACTCTGAACTTGGACAGTATATATCAATATTGCAATAATGACTATATACAGTGCCTCGTAACATTATCTTTTTATTTTTTATTGTAACCTACAACCTCCTCTGTCCACATTATCTTCCCAAGGAGTAATCCTATTGTATTTTAACCCCAATATAACTTTATGGGAGTGGTAATAGTAGGCGTAACAGGAGTTGAACCTGTGACCTCCACATTATCAGTGTGGCGCTCTAACCAACTGAGCTATACGCCTATAGTGATGACATTTCAGGATCGGGACATAAGCCACAGGTTTTAAGGTAGTCATCATGAGGAATGCGATGTCTCTATCGGCGGTACGTTAATCTCCTCACCTACAGTTCGCAGGGCTGCAACACCCTCAACTGTTCTCCATCCATTAGTTGCACTCAGGTTGAGCCTTGATATTAAACGCTGCATAGAACCCTAAAACTATACAGACTTTTATATATGTAACCAAAATCACAGACGTTACATATTTGGAGCACCCGCATGTCTGTTCATGCATAGCCCGCAGGATTTTTAAGATAAAGATATACTCAAAAGAGTACCTTTACAAGGAACTGTAGCACCTACTGTGTGTGAAGTCAGTGTCATTAACAAGTCCATCTCTTATAAGTTCATCGATAAAAGGCAACAATGTAACTTTTAGGATTCGTTTATATACCTTTGTAAATTTCTTCTTAATGCCACATATAAACTTGCCAATAGCAAAGCCATTTTCGTTAAATATATCTGCAGTCCAAATGTAGTCATTATCTTCATCGAAACCATTCAGGGTAATTTCATATTTAATTCCTTTATAAGTTCCTGTCAATTGGGACAGATTAAATTTTGTTTCTTTCATTAATCAAAATTTTAAAAAAAACTATTTCATATCAGGAAACAGGGGTGTGACAATCTAAACAACTAACATCGTTTATATTAACAAATAATTGCTGTATGTTTCCTTATCGAGTTATCAAATTAGGAAGGTGACACTATCTCAAGGGATAAACCTCATTCGTCAGATAGCTGCGCTTCCTTTATAATACAAATATACAAACATCGTGCCAAATAAACAAAGATATCTGAATATTTTTAATTGTTTCTTACCCATTGTCCTCAGGTTGGACTCGAACCAACATCACCGACTGAGCGCCGATAGCTCTATCCATTGAGACTTACCAAGGAATAGGTAAGAGGGCGGAAGGGGAGGGATTCGAACCCTCGGACCCCTAAGGGTCGACGCCTTAGCAGAGCGTTGGTTTAAGCCACTCACCCACCCTTCCAAGATGAATTCAAATGAAAATACATCGTATTAAACTCCTTGAATTCTACCTGTGTCAGTTGCTTAGTTTATGATGCTGCAGACTAACCTCGCGCATCCAAGTAAAGTTTCATATCGTTGAGGTCTAACGACAGGGTATTTTAGACACTATCAACCCTAATTCATTATTAATATAATGCAAATATATTAATAAGTCAATTAAAAACCAAACAATATATACTCAAAAGAGTACTTTATAGCTCCTGTGGGGTGTCCTGTTCCTGTTTCCACTCATCATATGTCTTGACTCTCATTTTATGCCACATTTCCCTGCGCTTTCTTGGCTTAAGGAAGTGTTCTGCATACTTAATACCGTTGAGCATAGTAAGAACCTTATAATGTTCATAGTTATAATGAGATAGAATTGTTAGTGCTTCTTGATTAGATTTCTGTGCAAGTTCGCTCATATTTTTAAAAGCTTCCTGTTCTTCCTTATAAGCTTTTTCATTTATCTTAGATAAATCCTTTGCATAATCAACTTCAATCTTTAGGAATTGAATGTGCATTATAAGGGCTATTACTGTAATAGCAAGTGCTGCTATAATGATACATAATACTGTCATAATATATTACGCTGTTTGATTTGTTACGCTTTCATTTGTGATGTGGCTTACCACCTTGTTGATAACAGAGAGTGGTACTTTATGTCTGTTAAGCATCTTGATGATGGTTGTCAAATCTGTGGAATCATCAATGTCATTTGATAGGACTTCAATCTGTCTCTTATAGGCATTGATGGCTGTCTCTTTTTCTGTAATGCCTTTCTTGAGGTTCTTAATATCTTCATCCTTTTTAGCCAAACTACCCACCAAAGACTTCTTATCATTTTCAAGTTTAGCGATTTTAGATTTAGCATCAGTCTTACTTATGATTGCTTCATATTCAAACTTGAACTGATTTGACTGAAGTTCAACGAGCATAGGGGATAGCAGGAAGAAACTACGACAGAAGTCTTTTGCTTGCTTATAGTTAACCACTCGCACCTTATTTGTGTTATTATAGTACATAAGGTAGTCCCCATCATCTGTAATGATAAAATGGATATTTCCGCTTGAGTTCTTGCCAATGTGATCAGACACCCTAATTACCCTGCCATTGATTGAGTAATAGGCTGATGTCTTACCATCTTCAAGTCCAATAAAATTGCCTTTATATTTCTTACAGAGTGATTTAAGATACTTATCAAGTTTGTCTATATTTCTCTTACACATAGTCTTAGCTGAATTTCATTATAATAATATCGTCAAAGATTGAATCCATACCGCAGTCAATGGATACACTCACTTTCTTCTCGTGGTTAACGAAAAGATACCAAATATTATTGGAAGAGGAAACCTCACAATCAATTTCCCATTCCTTGTTCATCGTTAGATGATAGATTATATTTTCTCTTGTCTCATAGTTTCCCTCAACCACATATTCCTTTTCAAACGTAGCGGAATCAGTGGGAGGAAGGGAGTTGATGTATTTAATCAACTCCATAGTTCCACCTACCTTATTCATATCCTCAATTGAGTACTTTATTAAGCCATTCTTACTACAACAACACCATTACCAAACGTTGAGTTTGTCCAAGAGTCTCCTACTTTTATTTTGCCGATTTCAGTACATTCTTCGGTATCAAAACCATACTCTTTAAGTATCATAGGAGAGACACCTTTTACAATAAGTACTCCCATCTCTCCATCATATGTTTTGGTATTGAGAATGGCAAAAACCATATCTGTTACCTCAGCACCCATATTGAAATCAAGTACTTGTTTAGATGGGAATGTAGGATGATTATCCTTAGTCTCAGTCTTCTTCTCAAAGTTCTTTGAGAAGATTGCTATATCTACATTATTCTCGTTACAATACTTCTCAATAATGTCAAGATGTTCATCAATGTCTTTATTGTCATACTTTGATGCACAGACATCAATCCATCTCCAAACAGGGATATGCTCATCAAACCATCCGTGCCAATGCTCAAACTGAGAATCGTTGAGGTTGATTGCGAGAAAACCACTTGCATCGTGCAGGATTTCAGTGATGATATTATCGTAATTGTTAGTAAGATAATCCCATTTATCCATCCACTGCATAATAGTTTCTTGAAGATACCAATAATGAGCACCTATATATCCATCAACATTTGTGGTGTCAAGAATCTTATTATATATAAGACTATACATTTCATCATTTAGTTTTTCCTCAAACTTAGGGAAATCATTACCAAGAAGTTTCTGTACTTTTTCCTTAACAACTTCTTTAGATGGATAATCAAGCATTGAACGAAGATTGCTAACAAAATTTACCGCTGAAATTGTGTTGTTTGTCTGTGTCATAGTATTGTTTTATTTAATTGGTTTATGCTTATCTTATATACAAATTTTATTCCAAAGTGTTAGGAATTTAGGTGAGATTTCATAAGAAGTTCTTTCCAAGCCTTCATCATTTTAGATTCAGCAGGTGTGAGTTTCTTATATCGGTGGATTGCTGAATAACAATCACTACCATCTTCCTCAGTTTCAATTTCCTCAATAAGAGCATAATCGTTGTCTTCCATTATACTCTTGCAATAGAGGTGGTCGTGTTTCCAATCTCCCCAAGAGATTTCAATCTGTACTTCGTTTTCAAATTCGGAATACTCCCAACCATTTGCTGAAATTGTTTTCTGTAAATCTTCTGTCATAGTATTATCTGTTTATTGGTTTATACCATTTTACTATCAAATTCTATGCCAAAGTGTTACAATTCCTTGATAAGATTTTCAATTACTTTATCCATAATCTCAAATGGAAAATCAGCATAGTTAATGGCTTCCATAGAACTTGCATAATGAAACTCTATTGTACCATCCCCAAAGAGCAGGACACCATCAATCTTATCTCCATCATATTCAATAGGAGTAATATCCACATACTGATACTCTTCCCATCTAAGGACTTTGAAGTTTTCATCCTCAACATCGTTACAGATGATAGCATCGTTATCATCATCCCAAGATAAGTTACAGATTCTTGACATCAAATCAAGGATTCTCTGTTCTCTTCCAATATATTGATATAATATATCTCTTGTCATAGTATTGTCTGTTTATATACTCAAAAGAGTACCTACTCTATTTCTTTCTTGCTTACAATAACCTCACACCAATAATTGTATCCTCCTGCTTCAATAAGGTAATGAGTTGGGGTGTTATGCTCTGTATTCCACTCCTCACATCTTCCGTGCATTAAGGTATCGGCATCCTCCTTACATTTCTCAAACATAATCATTGCTCTATCCCAATTACCGCACAGAGTAAATGTCTTCTCTCTATCCCACTTAGGTCCTTCCCACTCCTCCTCAATCACATAAACCACATTCTCTCTATATTTTGCTGAACAGAGAAGATTATCCCAAATGTAATTCCAATCATCCATAAGGAAATCAAAGTCACTTTCAAAAACTCGCTCCTTAATCTTATCCTTTGTGGTAAGGCTATGCTTATCAGCAAAGTCAATGAAACTACACATAAGGCTCTCTGTAATGTCGTAATCAAGCCCACAATCTCCATTATTCACAAGATATTCAGCAAGATTTTGTAAGGAGATGTCTCCAAGATTATATTTCTCTATGAATGCGTTGATAGTGTCAAGTGGTGCGTTAATAAGTGCCTTTCTAATTGCTTTAATCTTCTCTGTGTTCATTTCTATTCGGTTTTAATGGTTTCTGTTATATTATACGATTGATTTGGGAAAATGTTTCACTTAATCATCATAATTTTCATCATAAGGTTCAAGAGCATCCATAGTAGTTTCCCAATTCTCTATTACCCAATCAATAATTTCCTGCTTTGTCCAATTATGTAACTTTTCCTCAACGGCATTACAAGCATATTCATCTACACTATAACCATTTGGGATGTCCTTAGGGATTATTACTCTAATGATAGGGGTAAATATAAGTTCTTTTGCTACTTTCTCCATAGTATTCTGTTTTGTTTATAAATGGGGTACTCTTTTGAATACCCCTTGTTATTACTCTTCCTCTCTGTTGTCAATGATGTCCTCAATCACATCATCCCAATCCTCATAAATGAGAGTTTCAGCATCTACATTATCAATCTCTTCATCTGTCAGAGTTTCAGCATAACAAGCGAATGCCAAGATAATATCCCCTTCATCCACATAATCCTCAATGTAGTTAGGATTTCTTACAAGGTAGTCAGCGAGATAGTCATAGTCAATTTCATCCTCAATGCAGTCAAATGACACAAGGTTTCCATAGCCATCCATTTTGAAATAGTCGTGAGAACTTCTCCAATCCGTTCCCTCTAATGCGGTTGCAACTTCATAAGGAGTTCTATTTCCCATCCACTCATTGAAATTGTATTCATCGTTATCCCAAATATAATCATCAGGGTATGAGTTACAATATCCATCGTTATGTACTGAAAGTACATCAATCACATCCATATTTTCAAGGGTGTATTTGAAAAACTCCTCTCTGTCTGTTGGAATGTAACCACCGAAAAATTCTCTTACTTTTTCAATATTCTGTCTGTCCATATATAAAAAATGTTTATTGGTTTATACTCTATCTATATGCAACTATCGTGCCAAACTTAGAAAATCCATTGAGGAATTGAGAAAATATTTCTCTTATTTTTCAAGGATACATCCCCATTCCTATAATATCTGTCTTCTCCAATGTCAGAAAGGAAATAGATGCTGAAACTATTGCTACCATCGTGGTGGTAAACAGATATATCAATGCGGTTGCCGATTCTCTCAATGCTCCTCAATTCACATCCATCCATACATTTATACACCGCATCCACGATATTGTTACAGAATGTAGGCTCAATTTCAAATCTTCCTCTCCAAGTACCGACATAACCGACAATAGCACACATTCTATTCTTAATAGGTTTGGAGAATTTAAGATTCATAAGGAGACAATCCAAATCCTGCTCTTTCTGTGTACATTCCCAATCATAGAAATCGTGTTCGTTATCCTTTTCCCAATCGCAAGGAAGTCCACACATTTTCATATCCTCAATTACATCAAGATAATATTTCTCATTGTAATCGTTCTCATTGTAAAGTCTTTCAATTCTTGCCATAATGATTTATTTTTATTGGTTTATACCTATCTATATTACAAACTCCGTGCCAAAGTTTCATAACTGATAGAAAAAATGTGAAAAACATTTTTGTTACTTTTGTTCATATATGGGTGTGACGGAGACTATACTTGAGGACTTCAGTTCTCTTATCATACCCTATGTACTGATATTATATACAAAATCCGTGCCAAACTTTATGTTCAGCACGGAAATCTGTCATTTATTTTTAGATGTTTTTCAACATCAACTCATAGAGTTCCTGCATTTCCTTGAAATTAAGATGCATAACATCATCTATAACTCTTTCGGGATTAGGAGAACCATCCTCACAATAGTCCACATCTTGAAGAATCATATCCTCGCCCTTGAGGTTTTTAACCAAGCGGACAGAGACAACAAACATCTTTTCAATCGTTCCATAGTAATACTGATGCAGTACACACTCCTCATCAGCAAACCAAACCATTTTATCCTCTCTGTCTTTAAGGATATTTCTCATATCATCAAAGATATCTTCCTTTGTTGAGGAACGAACATTATCATTGAGTTCATCCCAAGAGAAATATAGAAAGTTATTCCAATCGTTAAAGACATCTACAACTGCATTCCTTACTTTCCTCTCTGTGGTATTTGTGTTAAATGTAAGATAATGCTTAATGAAAATCTCACAATAGTCATAATAACCATCTACACCACAAGACTGACAGAAGTAATCGTTGAGGTTAAATTTCTCACTATCCATAAGATAATCTACAACAAATGCTCTATCAAAATAGTCTGCAATATTGTTGAATGTATGGAGTTCTCCGTGATGGATTGTTGCATATTTGTCTGTTGGATTGTAATGTCCACCTGCGACACTCTCTACGATTTCGTGAGTACAATACCCATCAAAAAGCATATGCAACCCGTCTTCATTGTTGTATTCAATCGTACTATAAATACAAGCACCACTCCAACATACAAGTTCATTCTGTAAATCTCTCATACCCTCTGTATCATGCTTGAGTGCATAGTCAATCATTTCAAGGAGCATTTCTCTTTTAATCTTCTTTTCCATATCTGTATCAGTTTTTATTGGTTTCTTACTATCTTTATCAAATTCCGTGCCAAACCTTGATTCTATTATTGCACAGATCTTTGTTTGTGTTAAATAAGGCAAAGAATCAAACCATTCTGTTTCTGTGAAGGTATCATATTCATCCTGCAAGAAAACAAGTAGATTTTCATCCTCATAACTCCAAGCAACTGACAGAATGTCCAAATTATTGTATTTCCCATCAATGTAGATTCTTGATACAATACCATCGTTCTCGCCATACTTCTTGATAATGTCTGTAAGTCTCTGTTTCATATTTATTATACTTTTAATTGGTTATATAAGTATATACGCAATAATCGTGCCAAAGTTACAAAAAAAATGAGGAAACCGCATTTCACAACGCAATTTCCTCCAATAACCAAATAAAACTAAACACTATGTACTTAAAGTGAATTAAGTCTATATGTGTTTCTTTTGTATAACTCATTGAAAATGAATTAATTGGTAGCGCATAGGGGAGTCGAACCCCTCTTCCAAGAATGAAAATCTTGTGTCCTAGCCGATAGACGAATGCGCCAAGTTATAATATAAATAGTATATTCCTCAAAAAAAATGGTTTGTAACTGATTGGGAGTTTCCACCCGTTCTGCTTAAATCTATTGATAAAAGCAACACCATTCGTTAAACCCTAAAATTGTAGGTGGAGTTTACTTAATGGACTAACCATTTGGAGTTTTGTTCTAATAATCTTTTGCCTACAATCAGTTACCTAACATTC
>JAEIGA010004346.1_pt1 | contig 21933 bp, 24 predicted proteins | sample 9270691 | NCBI WGS metagenome assembly JAEIGA01 (sample SAMN17057246, study PRJNA624740) | gut metagenome | biome: biome; isolation source: fecal sample | host: Bos grunniens | place: China: Xizang | collected 2019 | reverse complement strand
CGCTACTGTAACAATCGCTGGTACAGATTACGAAGTTACAAACGCATACTACTATGACCACGACATCAATGCAAGCACACCTGACATTGCTAACGTTAAGAAGCTTAGCGGTGAGGAAGGTATCTTCTTCCTTAACGTAGACGGTAAGATCGCTCATAATGAGACTGCTCCCACATCTGTTGGTAAGTATGCTCTTATCACAGCTCTTTACAAGGAAACAAAGGTAGGTACTGCAGTTGATTACATTACAGCTGTTCTTGCTGACGGTACTGTTGCTGAGTACGAGCTTGACGACGCTGCTGAACTTCAGGATGCTAATGGTGAAAACGGAACATCTCTTCAGACAGCACTTGCAGCAGCTCTTACACAGGATGCTACTGTAAATGGTGAAACAGTACACAAAGCAAATTCTGATGATATTACAACAGCTCTTCGTGCGAAAAACCTTCTTGTTAAGCTTACTGTAAATGGTAGCGGTAAGGTTACTAAGGCAAGAACTCTTGAAGGTTCTGTTGGAACAGCTTCTGCTGATAAGTATGATGAAACATCCTTCTCAGTTGGTGGCGTTGACTTCCAGGAAGATGCAGTTATTTTCTCTGTAAAGACTCCTCAGGATTCAAATGATGCTGGTTCTAATACTAATGATGAACCTATCGATGCTGATGATGTTAAGGTTGGTACACTTGCAACATTCTTCGCTGACGAAGAAACATATACACTCCTTGCATTTGATGAAGATGATTCTATCTTCGGTGCAGGTATTGGTATGGACCTTGCTAAGGCTATCGCTGTTGATTCTTCTGTATTCGTTGTATCTTCTAAGAAGACAATCACATACAACGATGAAGAAGCATACACTGTAACAGGTATGATCGCAGGCGAAGACAAGACTATCACAATCTACAATGAAGACAATGCAGGCATCATGAGTGCTGCTAATTCTCTTGTAGCAGGTGACGTAATTCTTATTTCTGAGCCTGATGCAGAGGGTGTTGTAAGCGATATCCAGAAGCTCGTTGACTTTGATAAGGCTACTCCTGCAAATACATCTGCAGCTACTACTGCTGGTGCAGTTGCCAACGATGAAATTGCAAGCGGTCACGGTTACCTTTCAAATGCTACAAACAGCAAGTTTGTTCTTACTGGAACATATTCTGATGTAGTATATGATCACGATGGTTCTGACTGGACAAATGATGCAAACGGTATCTCTTACAAGTCTGCTAACTACACACTTGTAGACTTCTCAGAAAACAGCAAGACTCCTGAGATTGTTGCTGAGACTGCAGGTAAGGCTCTCTTTGATACAGCATATGTAACATATGTATATGTACGTGTTGTTGATGATAAGGTTGCTGACGTAGTTGTTTACAGAATGGCAGAGAAGAGTGACCTTACTGTTTCTGCTAATGCAGTAAAAGTAGGCGACACAAAGGTTACTTTCACAAGTAATGCAACTGTAACAGTTCAGTCTGTATCTACAGACGGTGCTGCAACTGTAGCTCCTAATGGTAGTGAAGTTGCTATCAGTGGTGCTGCGCTTGTAGCAGGTGATAAGATTACTGTAAATGTAAGACTTACAAAACCTGGATATAATTATGTAGATACAGCAGTTGAAGTTACTGTTGTTGCTGCTAGCTAATCTTTGACTCTTATAAAATTAATAGTCAATTAAAAAAGGACAGTCCCGAAAGGGGCTGTTCTTTTTTTCTATTGGGTGTCAAAAAGGGGACCGTCCCTATTAGACCTTAGACACATTAGACATAACTAAAATAAGCATAGCCTGTAAATTATACAAGCTATGCTTATTTTGTGCCAAATTACGTAAACTCAGGACGCATATAACTATGTTAACACAAAGTCGGAGTGCGAAGTGAGTGCAGGCAGCCTGCTTAATTTAATTTAGATAAGCTTTCCAGTACCTTTTCGTACATTTCCTTATACTTAACGCCCTTTGCCTTTTCCTCTTCAATAAGCTTGGCAGGAGCCTTTGCAACAAAGCCCTCATTTGAAAGCTTCTTTTCAACTCTGTCAATTTCAGCCAGAGGACGTTCCTTTTCCTTGGTAAGACGTTCCTTTTCCTTTTCGGTGTCAATAAGCTCATCCATAGGAATAAATATCTTTGCACCTTCAACAATAACGCTTACACTGCCCTCGGGAATACCTGCCTCACTGTCTGTTACGGTAACATCCTTTGCACCTGCAAGCTTTTCATAGAAGAGAATACCGCTTTCAAAAAGCGCCTTATCCTCAGTTACGATAAACATACTTGCCTTTCTTGAAGGGGGAACATTCATTTCTGTTCTGATATTACGTACACTCTTTATAGCATCACATATAACAGACATTTTCTTCTCCTCCTCGGGGAAGGAAAGTGAAGGCGTATAAAGCGGCCACTGTGAGGTCATAATAGTTTCCTCGCCCGTGGGAAGAGCACAGAAAATTTCCTCTGTAATAAAGGGCATAAACGGATGTAAAAGCTTTAAGATGCCTGAAAGAACATAGCAAAGTGTACGCTGTGCATCAAGCTTGCTTTCACTGTTTTCACCGTAAAGACGGGGCTTTACAAGCTCAATATACCAGTCGCACAGTTCATCCCAGATAAAGTCATAAAGGTTGCCGAGTGCAACGCCAAGCTCAAACTTATCAAGGTTTTCTGTAACGGACTTAACAACTGTATTATATCTTGAAATAATCCATTTATCCTCAAGCTGAGGCTTAGTAGGAAGTGTACATTCTTCAACCTCAAGGTTCATAAGCACGAAACGTGCCGCATTCCAGATTTTATTTGCGAAGTTACGGCTTGACTCAACTCTCTCCCAATAGAAACGCATATCGTTTCCGGGGGCATTCCCCGTTGCAAGGGTGAAACGCAGTGCGTCTGCGCCGTATTTATCGATTACTTCGAGCGGGTCGATACCGTTTCCGAGTGACTTACTCATCTTTCTTCCCTGACTGTCACGTACAATACCGTGAATAAACACGTGCTTGAACGGAGGCTTTTTCATATGCTCGCATCCGCTGAAAATCATACGTGCAACCCAGAAGAATATTATATCGTAGCCTGTAACAAGTGTGCTTGTCGGGTAGTAATAGTTAAGCTCATCTGTGTTATCGGGCCATCCAAGTGTGGAGAACGGCCACAGTGCGGAAGAAAACCATGTATCAAGAACGTCATCCTCCTGACGCATAGGCCTGCCGCATTTGGGACAAACTGTAACATCTTCCTTACTTACAACCATTTCACCGCAGGTGTCGCAGTAGAAAGCAGGAATTCGGTGTCCCCACCAAAGCTGACGTGAAATACACCAGTCGTGTACATTTTCCATCCAGTTTGTGTAGGTTTTCGTGAAACGCTCGGGAATAAACTGTACCTCGCCCTCACGAACAACACGGAGCGCTTCCTCTGCAAGAGGCTTCATCTTTACAAACCACTGGTCACTTGTAAGAGGCTCTACAGTTGTCCTGCAACGGTAGCACGTACCTACATTGTGAGAGTGGTCCTCAATCTTAATGAGTGCACCGCACTTCTCAAGGTCTTTTACAATCTGCGCCCTCGCCTCATAACGGTCAAGACCTTCGTACTTTCCGCCCTTAGCGTTGATAGTAGCGTCATCATTCATAACATTGATAATTTCAAGGTTATGGCGAAGACCAACCTCAAAGTCGTTGGGGTCGTGCGCAGGTGTAATTTTAACGGCGCCTGTTCCGAAATCCTTTTCAACATATTCGTCTGCAACGATGGGGATTTCTCTTCCTACGAGGGGAAGAATACAGGTCTTGCCGATTAAATCTGTATAACGCTCATCCTCAGGATGTACGGCAATTGCAGTATCGCCAAGAAGTGTTTCGGGACGTGTTGTAGCAATGTTAATGTAGCGGTCACTGTCCTTCATTTTATAACGGATATGCCAGAAATGTCCGGGCTGCTCTGAATATTCAACCTCGGCATCTGAAAGAGCAGTAGCGCAGCTTGGACACCAGTTGATAATTTTGTTGCCCTTATAAATAAGTCCCTTGTTATAAAGGTTTACAAAAACCTCACGAACGGCTTTGGAGCAACCCTCGTCCATTGTGAAACGCTCCCGCTCCCAGTCGCAGGAGCAGCCGAGCTTTTTAAGCTGATTTATAATGCGGTCACCGAATTTGTTTTTCCAGTCCCACACTCTTTCAAGGAACTTTTCTCTTCCCAAATCATAGCGGGTAAGTCCCTCGTTAACACGCAGATTTTCTTCAACCTTTATCTGAGTTGCGATACCTGCGTGGTCTGTACCGGGGAGCCACAGTGCAGAATATCCCTGCATTCTCTTATAACGAATAAGAACGTCCTGAAGTGTTTCATCAAGGGCGTGTCCCATATGAAGCTGTCCCGTAACATTGGGAGGAGGAATTACAATTGTGTAAGGCTCCTTCTTACTGTCAGGCTCAGCATGGAAATAACCGCCGTCAATCCATTTTTTATAAAGCTTGTCTTCAATTTCCGAAGGATTGTAGGTTTTTTCAAGATTTTTCAATATATTTCATCCTTTCAACAGTCATTGAGCATCTAAAGACTGAATTATTTACCAAAAATCATAAGAAGTGTGATTGATACAATTACCACTAAAAGTGCGATAAGCTTAATTTTTAATTCTGAGACATTAAATTTTTCACTTATACGGGGGGAAGAAAAGTTAATAATTACGCCGACAAGTGCGATAAGAATAAATAAAATCCCCATTTAATCACCATCCTATACCATTATTTGATTTTATCACATTACAAAAAATATGTCCACAGTTTTTTCCTTTTTAATGGGTTAAAATTGAAAAAATCATTAAAAAATGAATAAAAAATGAAGTAGTGTCTATAATAAAGGCAGTATTCGTAGTGTGACAGGAGGAATTATATGCGGAAAAAACGTATATATACAGTGTTTATTACTGTAGCTATTCTTTTGGCAGTTTGTCTCAATGTGTCGGCACTTTCAAAAAACGGCTCAAGCGGTGAGGAAGTACGTAAAATACAGACAAAGCTTAAAAACTGGGGCTATTATAACGGCAGTGTGGACGGAGTTTACGGATGGCAAACGGAAAATGCAGTACGTAGCTTCCAGAAAAAGAACGGTCTTAAAGCAGACGGTGTTGCGGGGGAGGCAACGCTTAATGCAATGGGCATTTTTTCTTCAAACACATCCTCCTCGTCGCAAAGCAGTCCTAATAATGCAAATATAGAGCTTCTCGCAAGAGTAATTAACGGGGAGGCACGTGGTGAGCCGTATGAAGGACAGGTAGCCGTCGGTGCAGTGGTTTTAAACCGTGTAGACCATCCCTCCTTCCCCAATTCAATTTCGGGCGTAGTGTATCAGAAGGGTGCATTTACGGCAGTTGATGACGGACAGATAAATGCTGCAATGTATGCAAGCAGCCGCCGTGCCGCACGTGATGCACTTAACGGATGGGACCCGACAGGCGGTGCAATATATTACTATAATCCGCAGACCGCAACAAATCAGTGGATACGGACAAGGGAAATTATATGCAGTATAGGGCAGCACGTGTTCTGCAATTAAATAAAAAGGCTGAAAAACAACACCGACCGCAAAACGCAAAGAAATACTAAATAAATGCTTCTTTTATTTAGAAATGAAACAAATTTCTTTGATTGGCTAATGTAGAAATTCGCTTTTGCAAATTTCGGTTTTAAGCGTTTTGCTATCCACGAACTTCACCCTCGCAGTACTTATGTACGCCTTCGGGTAACCACACAAAACCTATGGGCTTTGTGTGGTTAGTTTGTCCGTTCTGCACTATTTTCTCTTCGCCCCAAAAAAGGCTCTATGCAGAAAACTGCATAGAGCCTTTTTAAATTACAATCTTCATCTGAACAGAGCATGTAATTACTTTTTAATCACTAACCGATATCCGCCGTCGCCATAATTAAGACAACGGTTGACACGGGAAATAGTTGTTGTAGATGCACCCGTTGCGGCAACAATCTCGTTAAAGGTGGAGCCGCCCATAAGCATCCTTGCAACCTCAAGGCGCTGGGACATAGTTTCCAGCTCTTTTATTGTACATATATCTTCAAAAAACATTCTGCAATTTTCCTCGGTTTTCAAGGATAAAACTGCATCATAAAGTTTTTTAAAATCTGAACGTTTTTCCATTTTCACCATCGTCCTTTTAATTTTCGTTCAATTTCTGCAGAAAAGCACGTGTTTTTGCACATTTTGGGTTATCAATAACTTCTTCGGGGGTGCCGTCCTCAAGAACAACACCGTCTGCCATAAATATAATGCGGTCTGAAACATTGCGTGCAAAATCAATTTCGTGTGTTACGATTACCATTGTAACATCCTTAGATGCAAGATCACGTATTACACGCAGAATTTCGCCTGTAAGCTCGGGGTCAAGTGCACTTGTAGGCTCATCAAAGAAAAGAACCTTGGGATTAAGTGCAAGGGCACGTGCTATCGATACACGCTGCTGCTGACCGCCTGAAAGCTCACACGGGTAGTTATTCATTCTGTCGGCAAGTCCCACACGTGTTAAAAGTGCTTTTGCCTCTTCCTCTATTTGTGTATAGATTTCCTTTTTATTATGTTTAAAGTCGGGTCGTTCCTTTGCCAAAAGCTTGGGGGCGAGCATTACATTTTCAAGTGCGCTGTACTGCGGAAAAAGGTTAAAGGACTGAAAAACCAACCCGAAATGAAGCTGATTTTCCCTTATCTGTGCGGCGGTAAGTTTTTTTGCTGAAGAACCGTCATAAATACATTTACCGTCAACATAAATCTCACCGCAGTCAGCCTCCTCCAAAAAGTTTATGGAGCGGAGAAGTGTTGTTTTACCGCTTCCCGAGGAGCCTATAATTGAAAGCACCTGCCCCTTTTCCATAGAGAAGCTGACGCCCTTTAAAACCTCGGTTTTACCAAAGCTTTTGCGAAGGTTTTTTATTTCAAGAATTTTCATAGACACACCTCACCCCTTGTAATAGTCGAGCTTCTTTTCTATGTAGCCGAAAATAAGTGTAAGTATTCCGCAGAATGCGAGATAGAATACACCAGAATAGAATAAGGGCCACAAAATATGCTCACTGTTCATAAAACGCTTTGCATTCCACGTGATTTCATAAATCATAATGGTGTTTGCAAGCGAGGTGTCCTTAACAAGAGTAAGGAATTCATTACTCATAGGGGGGATAATGCGCTTTACAACCTGCATAAGAATGATTTTAAAGAAAATCTGTGACTTCTTAAGACCCAGTACTGCGCCTGCCTCATACTGTCCTTTGGGAATACCCTCTATTCCGCCGCGGAAAATCTCGGAAAAATAGCAGGCATAGTTAAGGACAAAGGCAATCATTACGGCAACAAAGGTATCCATACCGTCAATGCCTAAAAGTCCCGGACCAAAGCCAAAAACAATAAGCTGCAGCATAAGGGGCGTTCCGCGTATAACCCAGATAAGAATTTTGATGGGCCATTTTATAACCTTAATTTTACTCATAGAGCCAAAGGATATAATAAGACCGAGCGGAAGTGCCATCAGAAGTGTCAGTGCAAATATTTTAAATGTAGTTAAAAGTCCTTCTAAAAGACTCAGTGTAACTGTAATAAATATAGACATAGTAAAATCCTTAAACACTGATAAAAAAGGAGATGTAGCAAAACGGATATTTACAAAAGCCATTAAGTGGGGACGGTCCTGTTTTGTCACAAAAACTATGTTTTTATGACAAAAGACTTAGAAAGTCTGTCAGGAGCCGTCCCCGAATGGCTTTATAAATAGTACTTCATTTTGCTATAGCCTTTTTCATAGAAATTTTAAAAAATTCTTAGAATGCAAGATTAAGCTCATACTTTTCAGCCAGAGCGGGAAGTGTGCCATCTGCGTTAAGCTCGTCAATTATTGCATTAACCTTATTGGTAAGCTCGTCGCCCTTTCTGAAACCGATACCGTATTCTTCTGAAGTAAGCTCAAGTGAATATGTGAGTGCATCATAGCTTGTTCCTTCTGCTGTCATTGATTTTGCCATTGTGATGTCAATAACGCACGCATCTGCCTGACCGCCCATTACTGCAAGAAGTGCATCTGTCTGTGCTACTACGGGGCTGTATGCACCGTCAAGACCGTTTTCCTTGATTGCAGCTTCACCTGCAGAGCCTGCCTCTGCAGCAAACTTAAGTCCCTTAAGGCTTTCTACATCAGCGTAGTTTTTGATAACATCCTTTTTCATAACAACAACCTGTGCGTTCTTAACATATGCCTTTGAAACGTCACAGTTCTTTTTAACCTCGTCAGAGATTGTCATACCGTTCCAGATACAGTCAATCTTCTTTGAATCGAGTGTAACAAACTTTGTATCCCAGTTGATCTCAACAAACTCAGGTGTAACGCCAAGCTTTTCGCAAACAGCCTGGGCAAACTCTGTGTCAAAGCCTGTAAGCTTTCCGTCCTCCATATAGTTCATAGGCTCATAAATTGTGTAGCCGATAACAATCTTATCAGGCTCCTTTTCACCGCAACCTGAAATAAGGGTTACTGCGAGCATAAGTGTAAGTACAAGTGCCAATAACTTTTTCATAATAATTAACTCCTTTTTATTTTGTTTTTATGTGTGTTATTATATTACCACTCTAATGCGCTAAAGTCAAGAGGTTTTTAAAATTATTTTTATTACATAGGAAATTGCGTCAGCAATTGCTTGTAAGAACAAAATTTACTTTATAAAAAGGTAAGCGAAGCGAACATTTAATTGACGAAGTCAATTTTGTTCTTATGTAGAACACATCCATTGATAAAGATTTTTTACAAAGCAAAAAATCCACCAACATTTCGAACTTCGAACTTCGCATTTCGAATTTGTTCTCGTAAATTATCGTTTATATAATCTGTTTAATTCCCTGTAATAGCCTTTGTCAATGGAGAGAAGTGACTCCTCACGCAATCGGAAGCACCAGTTCCCCTCTGCTATCCCTGGGTGATTCATACACGTATCTGCGCCAAAGCCGCATAAATCCTGCACGGGAACAATCGCCAAAGCTGCACCTGATTGCCAAAGGGTGCGGATAATTGCACGTATAGAGGGGCTTTGTGCACCGCCGATGCCCCAATCGCCCTCGAAATTACAGTAGGAAAGTGCGTAGCGGCGGCTTTCCTCGCTGCATTCCCACAGCCACCCGAGGATAGTGTTATTATCGTGTGTGCCTGTGTATCCAACTGTTTTTTCACTGTAATTATGGGGAAGGTGCGGTGTATCGTCATTTGTTATAAACGCAAACTGCATAACGCCCATACCGGGGAAACCTGTATTTTTTACAAGCTCACGCACGTCGTCATCAATATCGCCCAAATCCTCTGCAATAATTTTGTCATCGCCGTAAAGCCCCTTTACACGGTCGAAAAAGTCCATACCGGGTCCTTTTTCCCATTTGCCACATACTGCGCCTTCGTCAGCAGGGATTGACCAGTATGCAGAAAATGCACGGAAATGGTCTATGCGCACTGCATCGTACATTGAAAGGGCGTGTGCAATACGCTCCATCCACAAGGAATACCCCTCTTTTTCAAGCGCATCCCAGTTATAAAGCGGATTACCCCATTTTTGCCCTTCGCTGCAAAAGTAATCGGGGGGCACACCTGCACATCTCTCAAGGTGCATATCCTTATCAAGGGAAAAAAGGTGAGGATTTGCCCATACATCAGCGCTGTCGTGTGAAAGGTATATAGGCATATCGCCGATTATTTTCACGCCTTTTAAATTGGCATATTTTAAAAGTGCGTGCCACTGACTGAAAAATTCATACTGCAAAAATATGTAAAAAGATATTTCGTCTGAAAGCTCTGCCTTTGCCTTTTCCAGAGCGGTTTTTTCACGCAGTTTTATATCCTCGTCCCATTCGTACCACGGGAAAAAGGAATATTTTTCCTTAAGTGCGCAGAAAAGTGCGTAGTCCTTAGCCCATTTATTTTTTTCGCAAAATTCATTAATTTCTTTTTTTATATCCTCATCTGTGCGAAGAAAGGCACGGCGGAAAATATCCATTCGTGTCTGGTTAAGAAAATCGTACTGCACAGTATGAATATTATCTGATTTACAAAGCTCCACCTCTTCTTTTGTAAGGAGCTTTTTTTCATACAGAATTTCAGGGTCAATAAAGAGGTAATTACCTGCAAATGCACTTTTTCCGCTATATGGGGAATTATACTCGTCACACGGGGAAAGGGGAAGTATCTGCCATGCACCAAACCCGCATTCATAAAGAAAGTCAACAAATTTATATGCGTTTTTTCCCAGAGTTCCTATTCCAAATTCACCAGGGAGAGAGGAAATGTGCATCAGCACACCACCGCTTCGTTTCATAAAAAAACCTCCTTTTATACCATTTTATCGTATTCCCCCAAAATATACAATGATTATTTTTTGCCAATGCGTAATTTTTATAATAGGCAGTCCATATATTAGAATAGGTGAAAATTATGGATATAAATTCTTTTGCTATGCATTTTCCATCAAGCCTTACGGAAAAAATCCTTATGATGGGAACAAAGGATCTGCAGGAAATACGAATCATAGCACAAAAAAACGTAGTAGTCCAAAAAAACGGAATGCTGATGGAGCTGCAAATAAAAATAAGCAGTCAGGAGCTTTTGAAAATTGTGGAATCAATGTGCCGTGGCTCTTTATATGCTGTGCAGACAAGCCTTGTGAAAGGGTATCTTACTATAGGCGGAGGACATCGTATAGGCGTTTGCGGCAGAGTTGTATGCGAAAAAGAAAATATTGTACATATGACAGACATTTCCGCAATGTGCATAAGAGTTTCCCGCGAGGTAATCGGGGCGGCAGATAGTATAATGAGCTACCTTGAATGTGACGGCAGACTGTATAACACCCTTATAATTTCACCGCCCGGATGCGGCAAAACGACAATGCTGCGTGACGTTGCAAGGCAGCTTGGAAATTCGCATAAGGTATGTATTGCGGATGAGCGGTCTGAAATTGCCGCATGCAGAAATGGTATTCCAATGCATAACATAGGACGTTTTAGCTGCGTTATGGATGCAGTGCCCAAGGGTGCGGGCATATCAATGCTCCTTCGGACAATGTCGCCTGAAATTATAGTAACTGATGAGACAGGCACCCCTGAGGAAGAGGCGGCTATATGCGAAATGATAAATTGCGGAGTTAAAATTATAACGACTGCGCACGGCTACAGTGACAGAGATGTGCGAAAGAGAAAGTATTTGGGAAGCCTTATTGAAAACGGAATTTTTGAAAGAATAATTGTCCTTGGAAACAGCAAGGGCATTGCAACTGTTGAAAAAATTATATCTGATGGCAGGGTGATAAGACGTGCTTAAGCTTGTTGGTGTTGCGACCGTTTTGCTCGCGGCAGGACTTTTAGGAATGAAAAAATATAACGATTTAAATGAACGCAGAAGAAATCTGTGCATTGTGCGTGACGGTGCACAGAAGATTGAAAACACTCTGCGCTGTATGTGTGCACCGCTTTATGAGTGCTTTTTGTCGGCAGGGAGCTTTTTTGAAAAGGCGGCTATTGCCATGACGGATGGATTAATGCCCTCCGAGGCAGTGCGTGAGGCACGAAGAAGTATAAGCTTTTTCACAAAAGAGGACAAAGAAATTTTTGAACGCTTTGCAGACGGACTTTGTGCGCAGGATACAAGTGGTCAGATTGCAAACCTTTCCCTTTTTATAAAGGAGCTTGATATAAATATTGAGAAGGCACAAAATGATGTAAATACTAAGGGAACGCTTTTCGTGAAAGGAAGTATCCTTGCGGCGGCGGCACTGGTGCTTATCATAATTTAGAAAACAGGGGGATAAATATATGGAAGTTGAACTCATTTTTCAGATTGCGGGAATAGGAATAATTGTTTCGGTAATGAATGTTCTTTTAACACGTTCAGGCAGAGACGAGCAGGCATTAATGATTACAATAGCAGGTCTTGTAATAGTTCTGGCAATGGTGGTAAATAGAATTGCACAGCTTTTTGAAACAATAAAGACGGTGTTTGGAATATGAATATGTATAAAATAGCAGCGGCGGCAGTTTGCATTGCTATCCTTGCTCTGACGGTCAAAAATGTAAGGGCAGAAATGGGACAGCTTATATCAGTTGCAGCGGTTATTGCCGTTTTTGCCGCTACTATGCCGTATATAATAAAAATCGTGACGTCTATGCACGAATTTGCCGCTATGAGTAAAAGCGGCGCAAAATATCTTGAGCCGATGCTAAAAATAACGGGACTTGCCTACATAAGTCAGATGGGTGCACAGCTTTGCGAGGACAGCGGTGAAAAAGCACTTGCGGGAAGAGTTGAAATGGCAGGAAAAATTGCTATATGTACCGTTGCAGTTCCAATAGCAAAAGAAGCTTTTGTAAAAATTATAGGTATACTGATATGACGGATTTTTCACTGAAGCCTGAAATTACCCCCTCAGCACAGAAAAGTATAGAAAGCCTTTTTGACGGGTTTAGCTTTGAAGATATAGTAAACGATATAGTAAGCGGTAAATTCTCGCCCGAAACAGGAAGCCTGATAAACAGAATTACAGGTCTTTTTATGGGCGAGCTTAAAACGGCGCTTGCACTGATTGGCACAATTGCGGCAATAGTTCTTATAAGTGCATTTGTAAATAATTTAAGCTCGTCGCTCGGTAAAAAGGGGCCTGGTGAGGCAACCGCTTTTGCAGTGTTTTTATATATTGCGGCAGTGGCGGCAACGGCTTTTGAGTCGGCAGGGAAATTTGTTATTACAACGCTTGACGATATAACAATATTGGTGCACAGTATTATCCCTGCGATGTCAATGCTGTGTGTATCGGGCGGTGAAACGGTGCGGGCAAGTCTTACGCATCCCGTGATATTTTTTGTATGCTCTGCACTTGCAGGGATAATAAGAAATATTATAACGCCACTTGTCCTTTTGCGTGCTGTGAGTGTGCTTCTTTGCGCAATAAGTACAAACAGCGGCCTTGATGAATTTTCACAGCTTTTTGCAAAGCTGCATAAAACGGTGCTTTCCTTTTCGATGTCAATTTTTGCGGGAATTTTAGGAATAAGCTCCTTTGCGGCGACAAGCTTTGATTCCCTTGCGGCAAGGGGTGTTAAATTTGCAATAGGTGCGGCAGTACCCGTCGTGGGCGGCTCCATTGCCGAGGCAATGAGCAGTATCGCAGGCTCTGCAATGCTGCTGAAAAACGCGGTAGGACTTGGCGGTGTAATAATGCTTTTTGGAATTTTTGCAATTCCTCTTTTAAAGCTTTCGGCACTGTCTCTTGCACTAAGGCTGACAGCGGCATTTACAGCCCCAGTTGCGGAAAAAAGGGTTACAGATGTTCTTAAAAAGCTGGGGGATTGTATAGATATGCTTTTTTCATCAATTGCGTGTATGGGAACGATTATGATAATTGCAATAGCCGCAATAATGTGAAAAGAGAGTAGAAAAAAGACAATGGTATAGCAAATTCGAAATTCGAAGTGCGAAATGCGAAATGTCGGTGAATTTTTTGCTTTGCAAAAAATCTTCTTAATGGCTTTGCTTTCCCAGTTTGTCCGTTCTGAAGTTTCTTTTCCTATTACCGAAAGAAGGTCTGTTATGCGTGATTATATGATAGCCCTCGGCACAGTGATGCTGCTGACGGCTCTTTCAAAAATGCTGCTCCCTGAGGGGGATATAAAAAAGTTTGCCACATTTGCAATGGGGTTTATGCTTATCTGTGCAGTGGTAACGCCTGTCCCTAACCTTATGAAGGACGTAAAGATTGATACAGAAAGCTTTTCGTATGACGAGGCGGATATGAAAAAGGCAGAGGCAACATACCGCGCACAGGTTATAAAAAAGCACCGTGAAAATCTTAATTCATTAATAGAGGAAAAAATGGTGCACGGCTCAAAAGCATATGTGGAAACCTCGGAGAACGGAGAGATTATAAGTGTAACGCTGAGACTTCAGGGTGATGAAAGCGCCGCCGTCAATTATATTGTAAGCGAGCTTTTAGTGCCGAGAGAAAGGATAGAGCTGATTTATGAGAATAATTGACAAAATTTTCAGGGATAAAAAAGGAAATACTGTAATATATTTATTATTAACAGTGGGCGTAGTTCTGCTTGCCCTCGGCGGAAGCTTTAACAGAGAAGTACCGCAGAAGACAGCAGAGGAAGCCTTTCCGCAGGATAAGGAGCAAAGGCTTGAGCGTGTTCTTTCCCATATAGACGGAGTAGGAGAGACAGAGGTTATGATTTCCTTTGAAAAAGAGGAGGATGGCGGCCTACTCTTTGAAACTAAGAGCGGTGAAGGCGGCGTAAAAGGTGTTGTAATTGTTGCAGACGGCGGCGATAATTCCAAAACCCGTGAAAAAATTATACGTGCAACAAAGGCGGCACTAGGCGTGGAAACCCATAAAATCGAGGTTTTTGAAAGGAAGGAAAAACAATGATGATGGTAGTTAAGAAAAAACAGCTTGTGATTGCGGCACTGGCTATAGTGATAGGAACGGCAGGGTATCTGGGCGCAGGAAAGGAAGAGGCAAATACTGAGGCAGGGCAGAAATACTTAGGGGAGGCACAGCTTGTAGATTCAGAGGGCATTGCCGAGGAAACATCAGGCGGTGACTTCTTCTCCCAGGCGCGCATTGACCGTGAAGCAGGCAGAAGCCGCAGTATAGAAACCTTTAATTCCATAATTTCAAACGAGGATGCCGACACTGCCGCAAAGGCAAGTGCGCAGCAAAGCGTATTGGAGCTTGCGCAGAATACGGAAACGGAAACGGCTGTGGAAAATCTGCTACGTGCAAAGGGGTTTGAGGATGCCGTTTGTTATATAAATAACGGAATGGCAAATGTTGTTGTAAAAACGCAGGTGCTTGACAGTGCAAATGCCGCAAAAATTTCTGAAATTGTGACAGAACAGAGCGGAATCCCCCAGGATAAGATAAAGATTATGGAAATGAACTAGACAAATACAGAAAATCCTTGATTATTTACGCTGATGGTGATAAAATAAAGATAAGTTATTTTCCACACAAGAAAGGATGGATAAGAAATGGCTGAAAATTTTATTTCTACAGAAAACGGTAACATTAAAATCTCAGAAGAGGTTATTATTCGTATAAGTGCAATTTCCGCCCGTGAGGTTGAGGGTGTGGCAGGTCTTGGAACAGGCTCAGGCTGGGGCGATTTACTCAGCAAGAAAACACCTGCAAAGGGCATTAAGGTTGAAATCAAGGACGATGCAACAATCATTGACGTACACGTGACAGTAAAGTTTGGTGTAAAAATTAATGATATTGCATATAACCTGCAAAAAAAGGTTAAGAACTCAGTTGAGTCATATGCAGGACTTGATAACATAACCGTTAATGTGTTTGTTGACGGTATTGAAAACGAAAACTCACCCAAAGAGGATAAAGAGGAAGAATAAGCATTATGAAGTACGAGCATATAAATAAAGGGGTTTGTTCCCGAATGACAGTTGTGGAGCTTTCTCCCGATGGAATTATAGAGGATATTTCCATTCTTGGCGGCTGCAATGGTAATCTGCAGGGAATAATGTCGCTTTTAAAGGGAATGAACGCACACGATGCAATAAAAAAGATTAAGGGTATAAACTGCAACGGACGTGGAACAAGCTGTCCCGATCAGGTTGCAAAGGCACTTGAGGGTGCACTTTCTAAATTAGCATAAAAAAAGGAGATGTTTAAAAACAAAGTTTTTAAACATCTCCTTTTTGTGTGAGAATAAGAAAAACGGAATACAAAGATTTTTAGCATAGCAAAAAATCTACCAACATTTCGCACTTCGCATTTCGAATTTCGCATTTTCCATACCGTATTTTTTCGGTATGGATTTTTTTATAATACCATTACACTATCCATTTTTATATCATACTTGCTATGCGGCAGGGTACCCACGTAAAACTCCTTTTGACAAACGCCCAGTTTATAGGGCGATATGTCGCAGAGAAAGCGGTCATAATAACCCTTCCCGTAGCCGAGGCGAAAGCCCTCTTTATCAAAGGCGATACCCGGAACTATGACAAAATCAATCTCCTCCTTTGAAAAAGGAATGGGATTTTTCGGCTCCAATATTCCAAAGCTCCCCAAAGTGAGGTCATCAGGGGAGTTTATTTTTACTGCAAGCATATTTCCGCACTTATCGGTGCAGTAGGGTACGACAACCTGTTTTTCTTTTAAAAGCTCTTCTATAAGAGTATGCGTTCCTACCTCGCTGTGGGCAGATACGTAGCAGAATATAACCTTTGAGTTTTTAAATTCAGAAAATGTGCACAAATCAGAAATCTTTAGTCCAGGAATAGAAAGCTCCTTACGCCTTTTTAAAAGCTCTTTACGAAGCTGCGCCTTACTTTCCATTTGCGGCATTCTCTGCACTCTGGCGGATAGCGCCAATTGTTTCACTATAGGGCTTCTTTGCAAAAACAGCACTTCCTGCAACGAGGACATTTACACCAGCCTCTGCCGCAAGTGCAGCAGTCTGGGCGTTTATTCCGCCATCCATCTGTATATCAATATCTTTTCCGTCCTTGTGCGCACGGATGTTTCTTACCTTATCAAGCACCTCGCTCATAAACTTCTGCCCGCCAAAGCCGGGAACAACACTCATAACAAGTACCATATCGAGCTTATGTAAAACGGGGAAAAGAACTTCCTCGCTTGTTGCAGGCTTAATTGCAACTGCCGCTTTAACGCCAAAGGAATGAATGTAGTCAATGAGTTCATCCATATCCTCTACACATTCAGCGTGGAAGGTAATAAGCTCTGCCCCTGCCTTTACAAACGGCTCAACAAACATTTTAGGGTCCTGAACCATCAGGTGGCAGTCAAAGAAAAGCTTTGATGCCTCTCTCACAGATTTTACAATATCAGGACCCATTGAAAGGTTAGGCACAAAGTGCCCGTCCATAATATCAATATGTGCCCACTCGGCACCTCCCTTTTCAATTGCGATAACATCTTCTCTGAGTGCACCAAAATCTGATGCTAGTATTGAGGGTGCAATTTTAATCATTTTTAAGTCAATCCTTTCTTTCCCAATCTTTAATGTCTTTAAGTTTATTGTAAATTTCAATATAACTTTCGTAGCGGTTTTGTGCGATGCTTCCTCCGTCTACCGCCTCTTTAACAGAGCAACCAGGCTCCCCGATATGGTTGCAGGTGCGAAACCGACATGTTCCGTGAAGCGGCATAATTTCGGGGAAATACTGCCATAAATCAGAGGCACGTAAGGTGTCTGCCTCAAGACGTGAAAACCCAGGTGTATCAAAGACGTAGCCGCCCGCTGCCTCAATAAGTTCAACGTGACGTGTGGTATGCTTTCCACGCTCGATACGGCTGACGCTTCCTACCTGAAGGTCTGCGCCCGTTATTCTTTTTAGAAGGCTTGATTTACCAACACCTGAAAGACCTGCAAAGGCAACAGTTCTGCCCTTTATAAGAGTCTGTATTTCTTTTACTCCTTCGCCCGTCTTAGCACTTGCCGCAATAACGTGGTATCCTGCCTTTCGGTAAATTTCGCAAAACCTTTCCGTTTCCTCATCATCTGCGGCAAGGTCTGTTTTGTTAAGGCAGATTATGCCATCTATACCCTTGCTTGCGGCAGTAACCAGAAGCTTGTCTATAAGAAGAAAATCGGGCATAGGGGAGCGAAGTGCCGAAACAAGCACCAGCGCGTCAACATTGCTTACCCCCGGGCGGATAAGAAAGTTTTTCCGCTCGTGTATTTTGCAGATGCTTCCCGTTCCCTCAGGGTTTAAAAGAAGCGATACATAGTCGCCCACTATGGGGGAGAGCTCATCCTTACGGAATTTTCCCCGTGCGCGACATTCCACTGTGCCCTTTGGTGTAGAAACGTAGTAAAATCCGCCTATTCCTTTTACAATTATTCCTTGGGTACTTTTTTGTGTATCTATCAATATTTTACCTCTTTCGTAGTTATATAAACTCCGTCATAGTAAACGTCAAGGCTAAGAGTTTCCTTTGTTTCAACAGTTATTGTTGCGCTTCCTGACTGAGTAGGAAAGTCCTTTTCATAATAGGTCTTTCCGTCAAGGACAAGCCTGATATTAACCTTATCTCTGTCCTTGGGGAGATTTCCCAAAGTGAGCTTGACACTCTTTTTGGGGTTATCCGTGGGCGAGATTGTGTCGCCGCCGTTTTGATCTTCTGCGTCGTTCTTTTTGCCCGTTGAAACAGATAGATTTATCTGGGTATCAATCGGTACTGTTTCAAATGGCGCCTTGCTCTGTGAAGAAACTTCACCCTTAAGGTATTTGTCGCTTGCCTCTTCTTTTACGGTGCCAACCTTAAGATTATTTCTTTCAATTGCAATAATCGCTTCTTCAAGAGTTTTTCCGAGAACATTGGGAACTACGGTGTTCTGAGTGCCCTTTGAAACGTAGAGTGTTACCTCGTCGCCCTTTGCCAGTTGAGTTCCCTCTGCAGGAACTTGTCTGAATATAATACCCTCTTCATAGGTGTCATTATCTTTTTCTTCTATTATTACCTTAACGCCCTTTTCCTCGAGAGCCTCCTGCACCTTATCATACTGCTTTCCCGTATAGTCCTGAAGCTCTAAAACGGCAGGACCAAGGCTCAGCACAACCTTTATTTCCCTTGAACGCTTAACCTTACTGCCCCCCTCGGGAATCTGGGATATAATAGTGCTTTTATCCTCCTCGGAATGTTCACTGCGCTCTACAAAAACCTCGAAAACAACATCTCCATCTGATGCATTTTCTGCCTCCAGTGCCGCCTCTTCATATGTCATACCTAAAAGGCTAGGAATCTCAACCTCATTTCCTGTTCCAAAGAAGAGCAGATAAAGAATAAAACCTATAAAGATAAGCATTGTGGAAGAGATAAACACTGCTGCCGCAACAATACTGCGGTTTAGTCTGCTTTTTTTCTTTTTGTGGGGGCTTGCCTTTCTTTCGCGGTGAACGGGACTTGACTTTTTGGGAACTTCCTGCTCAGTTTCATCCTCCCAGGCATTAAGAAGTGTTATATCCTGAGACGGGTTTTGATAAACGGTAATCAAATCCTCAAGTATCTGTGAGGTGTTTTCATAGCGCAGGCGCTGTTCCTTCTTCATTGCCTTTATGATAATTGCCTCAATTCCTGCGGGAAGGTAAGGGTTTATTTCGCAGGGGCGCTTAGGCTCGTCGCTGAGATGCTGCATTATTACAGAAACACTTTCCTCTGCATCAAAGGGGAGCGTTCCCGTAAACATTTCGTACATTACGACACCCAGCGAGTATATATCGCTTTTTAAATCGGTGTATCCGCCACGTGCCTGCTCGGGAGAGAGGTAGTGGGCGCTTCCTACGGCACTGCTTCCTATGTTTACGGTAGTTGTGTTGTTTGCGGCACGTGCAATGCCGAAATCTGCGACTTTAAGCTTTCCGTTTTCAGTAAGTACGATATTCTGCGGCTTAATATCTCTGTGCACAACGTGCTTTGAATGTGCGTGCTCAAGCGCACGGCATATCTGCATTGAGAAGTTTGCCGCCTCTTTCCACGAAAGAGCGCCGCCTTTTTCCAATATATAATTTTTGAGAGTTTGCCCCTCAAGATATTCCATTACTATATAATGCAGACCGTCCTGCTCACCCACATCGTAAATCTGTGTGATATTCTGATGTGAAAGGCTTGCCGCTGCCTGCGACTCGATTTTAAAACGACGGATAAAATCCTCGTTCTCCTTAAATTCTTCACGAAGTATTTTTACGGCAACAAATCTGCCGAGCATTATATCTTTTGCTTTATAGACTACTGCCATTCCGCCCATACCGACACGTTCAAGCAGTTCATATCTGCTTCCCAGAACTTTTGATTCCATCTTTCATTTCCTCCATAAAAGTTACTGTCAGTTAACAGCAATAATTACCGTAATATTATCGTCTCCGCCTGCATCATTTGCACGCCTTATAAGCTCGGGCGCCGCAATAGCGGGGTCAGGATTCCCCAGAACAACCTGGCAGATGTCTTCTTCGCTCAGCATATTTGTAAGTCCGTCGCTGCAAAGAAGAAGTCTGTCGCCCTCGGAAAGCTTAATAATAGCGGTATCCTCCTGTGCTCCCTGAGAAGTACCCAGCGCACGTGTTATCACATTTTTTTGTGGATGATGCTGTGCCTGCTCTGCCGTAAGCTCACCTTTTTCTATCATATACTGCATAAGCGAGTGGTCTTTTGTAACAAGGGTTATCTTTCCATCGGGAGTAATATGATATACCCGTGAATCACCAATGTGTGCTACATATGCATTGTTGTCAGATATTATGCAGATGTCAATAGTCGTTCCCATTCCGTCAAGCTTCGGGTCGCTTAATGAAAGCTCATATATGTTGTCATTTGCGCTTTTAAGTGCAGAGGATAGTGTGCTAAAAATCTGTGCAGGTATCAGAGGACGGGTAAGCTTTTCCTCAAAAGCTGCAAGCACTGTTTCAATAGCCTTACTGCTGGCAACTTCTCCGCCACTGTGACCGCCCATTCCGTCAGCAAGAATAAGCACAGTATACTGCCCTATTTCTTTTGCAACACAGCAGTCCTCATTGTTAAAGCGCTGTTTTCCACGGTCTGAAATTGAATAAAACTGCAATATTACCACCTCAATTCAGTTTTTAATTGTAAGAGAATTTTGATAGGGATAGGAAAAATGCTTCAGAACGGACCTGCCTGAGGCAAGTAAAGTTATAGATGACGATTTTTTGCAAAGCAAAAAATCCACCAACATTTCGAACTTCGCATTTCGAATTTTCTTTTCCTTTGCTTTGGATTTTTTCACACCCCGTCAATTTCATTATTTCGTAATTGTCCGCAAGAGGCACTTATATCGGCACCCAACTCTCTACGGACAGTTGCATTTATGCCAAGACTTTCAAGCTCTTTTTGAAAGTCCGTTGTTTCTTTTTTCGTGGTGCGTATATTATTCCTTTCCGTTACGGGGTTTACGGGAATAAGGTTTACGTGCACCCCTTTTCCGTGAAGGAGCTTAGATAGCACTCTCGCATCGGCAGGGGAGGCGTTTTTCCCTTTTACAAGCGCATATTCAAAGGTTATACGTCTGTGCGTTTTTTCAAAGTAATAGTCACACGCATTCATAATTTTGTCAAGTGAATATGCCTTTGCCACGGGCATCAGTGCCTGTCGTGCCGTATCTGTAGGTGCGTGGAGGGAAATTGCAAGGTTTATCGGCATCGTTTCATCTGCAAGATGATATATCTTTTCAGTAAGACCGCAGGTCGAAAGAGTGATATGGCGATATCCTATACCTTGCCCGTCTTCATCGTTGATATTTTTTAAAAATGTAATGACATTATCGTAATTGTCGAGTGGCTCACCTATGCCCATAATTACAATATTACTGATTTTTACGCCTAAGTCCTTTTGAGCACGAAGGATTTGTCCCTCAATTTCATAGGGCGTAAGGTTTCTGACAAGACCTTTTAAGGTAGATGCGCAAAAAGTGCACCCCATACGGCAACCAACCTGACTTGATATACAGATGCTTTTGCCGTGGCGATAGTCCATCACAACTGTTTCTATAATATTTCCGTCAGAAAGCTTTAAAAGATACTTAACCGTCCCGTCAAGCTTTGATGTAAGCTTTTTATAAACTGTCGGCAGGTAAACTTCAAAATCCTCGGAAAGCTTTTGCCTTAAATTAAGGGAAAGGTTTGTCATTTCATCGGTGCTTTGGGCGCCCCCATGCACCCATTTAAAAATCTGTTTTGCACGAAAAGCACTTTCCTTAATGCCTTTAATATATTCTTTTAACTGCTCTTTTGTTAAATCACCAATATTCAAAATAGCTTACGTCCTTTCAAATACGGCGAAAAAGAAGCCGTCAGTTTTATCCTTATCGGGAAGCAGCTGCCTTTGTAAAGCGAGGTTAAAATCACTGTGCTT